>Ga0315913_1000583_pt1 | contig 33950 bp, 10 predicted proteins | sample MpolsnodulesMG_FD_207736 | JGI IMG/M metagenome (GOLD analysis project Ga0315913, IMG submission 207736) | Medicago polymorpha root nodule microbial communities from Los Angeles, California, United States - small nodules | ecosystem: Host-associated > Plants > Roots > Nodule | place: USA...
GACCCGTTGATGAATAATTGCGTTGGTGAAATTTGGTGAATATGTGTAGGTTTGATAATGTTATTGCGTATTGTTATACTTGTTATATATGATGGTGTTGTAGTTATTGATCATGTGGATTTAAATCATGCATGTTTGCCTTCATATGATCTATGTCGAACTGGGGATAATATTCATGTGGTGTTAGTATTCTAGGATTGTTGAGTATGTATATGTGCTATGCATGAATCCTTGAATGCTTATGTTTGATTATACTTTAATTATGAGATGTGACTAACCCCCAGTGGTCATTTGGTTGAACGTCTACCTTATTCGTGTGGATGGGTAGACGACGTGCATGATTAGTTGCTTTCTCTTGGTGAGTATGCTTGGAGGATAGCTTTGGTCGGAGCTACCTCGTTTACCGCTTTGATGTCGTAGTTCTTATGGCTCTGATTAGGGGTCGGTCCTAGACGTTTCATTATTATATATCTGTTGGAGATTTTTGAGATTATGCAGTGATATGAGTTGTATGATGACATGGCTACTTGGTAGCTTATTTTATTATGGTTGATTGTGGTGATGATTATTTTTATTTGATGGAGAGATGTTAATATTATTCCGCTGCGATGCTGGAGAAAATTTGTTTGTGCATGTTGAATCATTCGAAGAAGTGACATCTAAATCCTTGTATAATTTATATTATCTGCGTGATTATCGCTTAAGGGTTTAGACTGTTACACCACCTGCAAGAGCCTTTAAGAAGGAAAGAAAATAGATCGGAAGAGAGGACATGACAAACTTCATAAGGGCCAAGTGACCACCCAGAACCATAGATAAATTTCTACAATTCCAAATTGCCAGATTAGCCTTAATGGGGTCAACCAAAGGATACCAAAATTGTATTTTTTGAGAATCACTGTCAATTGGTAACCTTAGATAAGAGTAGTTGAAAGTTTGTTTTGCAATTCAACACTGTTGAAGCCTCAGCCAACCAAGAAAAGACATTAACTTCCACTAATTGACTCTTATGGAAATTCACTTTATTTTAGAATATCAAAATCTTTATTATTTTTTTCACTAATATATCTCTATTTATTAAATTTCTCCCCACTCAATTATTTAATTAATTATAATTAATAATTGTATATTAGTAAATAATATTAGTTTTACTAACAAAATCGTCAAACCTAATTATTTTCTTAAAATTCGTGTAAAATTTAAGTATAACATTTTCCCCTAAAACAGAGTATGACATTTTTTATGAGACGGAGGAGTGAGTATGAGTTTCTTTTGAGTTTAATGACAAAAAAAATTACCTCAAAAACAAAAAGAAATTATAATTTTTCGTTCAAATATAATTTCTGATTCAAAGTATATATTTTTCACCTCAAAAAAGAAAAAAAATTATAATTTTTAATACAATTTTTTCGTTTCCTCAACAAACGTAAGGACACCTTTTTTTAAGGAAGGTGTAAAGCTTAACCTTATTTGTTTTTTCAATAAAAATATTTTCATCGTATTATTTGCATACATATAATTTATTTTTGGAACACTTTTTTTTTTTGGAATACGACATACATATAATTGCTTTTAATAAAATGTTCATGGAAAAAAAATTCCATCGAAGAAGAATTGAAAAACTCTGAAAGGAGAAGAAGCTTCTAGCATATTTAATTGATGAAAATGAGAAAAATATACATATGAGATTATTTATATTTCTACGCTGGTCTGCTATAAGCCATATAGGTCACGTCCATGTGATCCTAACCTCCTAATTGTTCTTAGCTAACTGAATGTTGAGCTGGCATAACAACTCTAACTACTTTAACTGACTTAGAGTCGATGCATCTCTCATCTTTGACATCATTTAGTTCCTTTGACCACCTTCAAGTTGGAGCTTGGTAGACGTCAACCATGCCTATCTTGAAAGCTAGTAGAGAGAAAGGCTTAGGGTACACAATCTTAGTGAAGAAATATGAAAGTTGCTCTAATTAAAGAGGAATTGAAAGTCATATTCAATCTCTAAATGCTTAATACTATCATAAAAAAACTGGGTTAGGAAACAATGTGCAATATACTCATAATAGAGATTTGGTGTGTCTAAATATTTGATGATATTTATATAAAATATTCACTTTGACACAAACATGATCGTTTTGTCTGAGTAAGAGATCCTTAATCTCATAAGATACTCGAGAACTCCTAAGCCCTTGACCTTCAAAGAAGATTCCAAGCCAAATTTGATGTGGATGTTTACGATTATTTTTGGTTTAAGGAAGTCGGCCAAATCTAAAATAAAAATATTTAATATGTGCGACTGTGGGAGTCCGAATAAGGTAGTAGGTAGACTTGTAAATTATAGGGTTGATTTGATAAATGTCTACTTACTGAATTTAGGTTTTAAAGTCAAAATTGGCTAAGAAAAGGTTTAAGTCAAAATTGTTGTGAAATTAATTAACTTGATTTGAGACGAGTAAATGAGGGTAATGACCTAATTTTTTATAAGACTAGTGTTTATATAATCACTACTTAAATGGGCTCAAACCGTAAGAGATGAAATGTAAAGAACTTGAAAGTAAAATGATTTGAATTTAACAGACAAGATAAATAGCTTAAAAGTTAAATTGTTGAAATGGAAAAAGACTTGGAATTAAACTTGCAAGAAATATTTATGAATTTAAAGATAATGATTTGAACACTTTGGAATCAAGTTGAAAGTTGTATTAAGGCTATGATTATCTGATTTCTCTTGAGTGAAAAGAGGAAGTAGAGTTGCTCTTTGCTCAACTCTTATTGCCACGAGATATCCATAATTTCAATAACATATATGCACATTGTTTGCTATGGTATACTTTTTTTCTAAAACTATTAAAACTACCTCGTCCGTGTGACTTTTTAATATCAACTGCATGTATTGGAGATATAGTTTAGTTTCATATTAGAGTTAGTAGATTGTAGTATAAATAGTTTGTAATCATCCAACTTTCACTCATTTGTGATATTCTATTGAAAATTGTTGTAAACACATCTAATAGGGCTGAAGCACACTAATAAAATACCAAAATATCCCTCCGACAGTTAACTGCCGCGGAAATTAACCGGCTGCAATTAACTGCCGTGGAAACCAGAAATTGGACATTTATTATATTTTTAATTGATTTAATTACCGAAAATAATGAGATGATTTAGCTTTAAAGACGTTGACCACTAATCTTAATTTGAAAATCATCAATCTCGTATTAATTAGTGTTTTATTAATACTTAATGTGGATTTTAATAACATTTTCTAAGAATCTTTAAAAAAAAAATATCCTTCAAAAAGTTACATTTTTTAAGGAAAAAAATGGTCATTTGCTACGTCATTACTCAATTTTATTACAACTTATAAAAAAATCGATCATTTGCTTTTGGAGAAATTTGCATATCATTAGTAACTAAATAAAAATAAACCTCGTGAAAAAATTATAAATTATACGCATAAATTATAGCTTTCTATTTTGTCAAGTAGTCGTCTCGTAAGTGTAGCTTGATTGATAGTTACTAGGGACATTACGCATAAGAATTACAACGATTTTTATTTTTTTTATTTAAATAATGTGCAAAATAATATTCAAATGTTTAATTTTTATACTCATTGAAATGTTTTTTTTAGGATTTAAATGCTCTTTATTTTTTTTGGTCAAAATTTAAATGCTATTCTTATTAAGGTATATATGCATAAGTATAATACTGTAATTGTTTGAAATGTGCCAAAATAATGATTGAAACAATTAAAATCAATAAATATTAATTTCAGGTTTCCTCGGTAGTTAATTGCCGAAGTTTTCCTCGGCAGTTAACTGCAGCCGGGGTTTTAATTCCTCTATTGTTAAATGTCACGGGGGCATTTACGTCTTTTACTGGTGTTTTTCAGCCTTCGTGAACATCAATTTTCTATTCTATTTCCATCGAAACAAAGAGTTTGTTAGATTTGGCTTATTTGATCAAGTTGTTCAAATTCAGTGTATGTACTGTTTATCTTGAAGGAAGATTCACACTCTCTTGGTTTAGTTGAGTGTTGGTGATGATTCATTTTCTTGAGATTCTCTGTTTAGACTTGTTTGGATCTCTTTGCTACTGTTGCTGGCATTACAATATTTTTTGTGTTCTTTTGGTTTACCATCAAAGCAATCTATTGAAAATATTGGTTCTGTTTGTGTTTTTCTTGGACAGGGTAATTCATCAAATAGGTTCTGTCTCATTTTTCTTTGAGATATAGTTCAAGAATTGAAGCATAAAGGATTACACACATTAGTGACATGAGGACCGCTAGTTTCTTTCATGATCAGTTTGGCTTCCATCTGTATCACTAGGTCTATTATGTCATTTTTTTGGGTGTTGATTGAAACTTTTACATCATTAGAAGAAACTCATGGAGTTCGTAGATTTAAGAAGAATATTGGCTTGTTCCCTTTCTTGGTTGTCTACAATTGCATTGTGAAGACAGAGTTGGGTTCTTAGTTGGAAGCTTTTGCTTGATTGCCTTTTATTGGTTCCTGGATCGTTGATGAAGTTTTCGCTACTACTATGTGTTGATATCTCTATGTTCAGTGGGCATTTTTGATTGCATTATGCAAGTGGCAACACCTATTGTAGCGGAATTTGGCTGTAAAACTTTGGGCAGGCCTTTAAAGCAACTTCTTGGGTTCTTTTTGATGTCCTTGGGCTGCATGTTTGGATTTTGTGCAACAATAATGCTGCATTTTTTTGATTTCGGGTATTGGCTCGTTGGTTCTCATTATTTGCTTCTGGTTTGTATATCACTGTGAAGATTGCAAGCTATCACTTGGTTCTTTCTTAAGCTTCATTGTTGGAAGTATTGATTTGTTGGCCTATGGCTTGAAGTTGCATCAACATAGATTTGTTTTCTATGGTTTGAAGACACATCACATGGCTATGCATCTCCATTGGCTCACTGATTTTGTTGATTTGTTGGATCTTTTTGGGCTCACTGTTTGATTCTTGTTTGTGCTTCTGTTCATGATGGTTAAGCTATGTTGATAAGCTTCCGTCATGAATGGTTAATCGTTGTTGTGCTTCTGTCCAAGAATGGTTAAGCGTCGTTTTTGTGCTTCTGCCAAGTGGTTAAACTTGACATATAGTTTCTGCTTGGTGGTTAAGCGTTGTGCCATAATTGGCTTTGTTGATGATTGCTTCTGTCGGATGGTGGTTAAGTGTTGCTTTGTTGCTTGCTTCTTCTAGTTGGATGCATTTGGTTGTTGACTATGCTTTTGGCCGATGTATTTCCGGCATTTCTCCTTGTGTTTTCATTTGTTTGGTGTACTTTTGTATTGTTCATCCCAAGTTGGAAGTGTTGTAAACACCTTCCAACTTGCGGGGGACTATTGGAGATATAGTTTAGTTTCATATTAGGGTTAGTAGATTGTAGTATAAATAGTTTGTAACCACCCCATTGGTGGGTAACTTTCACTCATTTGTAATATTCTATTTCCATCCATACAAAGAGTTTGTTAGATTTCTCTCATTCCTTCCATGGATACCATGTTTCATAACAGCATGCATTAGCAAGAAGACACAAGATCATAAAAAAAAACCTTATAGATTTTCTTGGATTACTTCGTGTAAACCTATTGGAGTAAAAGATCCAACAAAAATATATCTATCCTTACAATTGAAAAATTATCATCCAGACCAGTCATAAATTGCATGATATGATTTTATCCCGGAATTCATGTGCACTTCTCATAGTTGGAGCTTGGTAGACGTCAACCATGCCTATCTTGAATTTATGTGCACTTCTCGTAGTTTCACATACTATATTATATATCTAACAATAATTAACATATAAAGCTAACGGTAACTCTATAAATTTTCAATTTTTTTACTACGCTTATTGTTTAATTAATATATGTAAAACCCATAAAAATAGTCATTTAAAAATTGAGATAATTCATAAAAGAAATGCTTAATATAGCGACAAAATTTATCGAGAATATTTCACGAGCGTTGTAAAAAAAATTTCGCTTGCTAATACGAGTGTTGTAAACTTTTTTTAAGAGGATGAGTGTTGTAAAATTTGATCACCTAAACTTCCATTTTGTTAATTTGAATTCTCTTATGTGCCATCCCCTGAATTTAAGTTACTTTCTTCAAACTCTAAAAGATTCATGGTAGTTGTCATCACAAGAAAAGACTACATAATATATGAAAGATTATGAAGCCACATACCATAATAAACATTTCAACTGTGCACGAGTTCTTTTTCTTTTTTGTCTCTATTTAATACTAGTAGCTTTGTATAGAAAAAATTGATCAAAAGAAGTTATATAGAAGAAAGAAATGTATACAAAACAATTTTTGTGAAAATTTCGCGTTAATTACCCTCGCGATATACAGCATGGCTGAATTCATAACTAGGTCTCTTAAACATATCATCATGTGTTTGATTTTGAGTAAATAGACGATTATCCCCCTGAAATTGTAAGTTTCGTCAATTATCCCATGCAATTAACGAAACATCAATTATCCCCTTGAAATTGCACAACGTTAATCAATTTACCCCCTCCGTCAAATTCTTCTATTAATCAATATGATGTTTTGCAAATACCCCCTGAAGTTTTGCACTTATGTGCAAAATGCCCCATGAACTTGAAAATTTATATATTTTTTCTTATCCTTAAAAGTGACTGCATTATCACTGAATTGTGGAGCATATTAGATAAGTTTTGACGGTATACCACCATCCTTTTGATCTCTAATGGGGTGAATGACAACTTGAAAAAAGAAAAAACAACATTTGGTGTTGGAACAAAGAAATACTTTTATGTTTGTTTTGTAAATATTGTTGAGTTTTGAACATTATTGTAGGGTTTACCAAATATTGCCAATTTGTTCTACCATACTGCCAATATATGGTTGTATACCGTCAAATCTTAGCTAATATGCTCCACAATTCAGTGATAATGCAGTCACTTTTAAGGATAAGAAAAAAAATATAAATTTTTAAGTTCAGATGGTATTTTGTATATAAGTGCAAAAGTTTAGGGGGTATTTGCAAAACGTCATGTTGACTAACAGAAGAATTTGACGGAGGGAGTAAATTGATTAACGTTGTGCAATTTCAAAGAGTAATTGACGAAACTTACAATTTTATAGGGTAATTGTCTATTTACTCGTTTGATTTTAAAACAAATGTATGATGAAAAAAAGGACCATCATTGTACCGCTAATTAAAGGATTTCATTGTAATATTGTAACCTTTACAACTATTTAGACCAGATGCTCTCGTGGTGGATGTTGACTCTCTACCCGTTCTCCACTTAGTTAGATATGGTAGTTGCACTAATTGAATCTGATTAAAACATAAGACGGTTGGATTGAATTGTGTAGCTTTTTAAAAAAAATCTTTTTTAAGTTAAAAACAAATCAGAGGAAGCAAGAGATAATCAGAGAAGAGAGACATAAATATTTATCTTGATTCACCTCACAATTTGAGATTATGTCCGGTCTCTCACACTTGAAATATTTTTCTATTACAATCACACGATTATAATTTGGGATTACGTTCGGTCTCTCACACGATTAGAAAAAAATTGATGTTTGCTTACAATTTAGACTCAAAGAGTGGCAAATAATTTAAGCTCAAATGATTTCTAAACACTTTAGAAATTTTAGGATTAAGAGTTTGTAAGAATTTTTTAAGTGTTTTTGTGTTGAAATTTGATAGTTTTGGCAATCTTTGATCATACGAACTTACGAAATGTTTCCCTTAAAAAAACTAATATGTTTCTTAGCTTAACTTTTATTTTTGGTAAAAGTTAACTTTCATTTTAGTTCTATTAAAATAAAAAAGTGGACCACCCGGAAGAATCTATCAATGTATGTGTAGCAAATAAAAAGGGTATCCAAACACAACGATTTACTTCAATAGGAGTGACAAATTTTCCAAATCCTTTAGGAACCCAAAAAATTCAGTTACGGAGTTATGTTCCAAACTGTTTATGCATTTATGGAGCCAAAAAAGCAATGCTTCCACGAGGAAGCTCAAACTTCATTGGCCTCAATAATTGTTCGGGCCCTCACATGCTCCTTTGTAGACATGAAACTTTGTCATATTGAGAATTTCTTATCGCGTCACAACTTTCTCATGTGATCCATGATGCACGTGAATTTCAATAAATTGGTTTATCTTTAGACAACAACATCGAACAATGAATATTTATCCAGTCGGAATAAACTCTAACCTTTCAACAATTTACTACAACAAGGAGAAATCCAATCTGTTTAGGATTCATGTTGATGTTACATGATTTGATTTGAAAGATCAATTGAATCAAATTAATGGTCGTCTCAAACCCGGAGAAACAAGAATGACAGTCAACGATTAGAATGGTCGTTATTCCATCTACTCAGATGGACACGTTTGATTCACCCCGATGAAACTTTAGAGCGAAAGGGGTGTAATAATCATGTTCTCTATATTTTGCTCAATATAGTTTGAATGGACCAATCGAGTTAGAGACTACCTTGGTTATATTTGTTCATGATATCCGGACAAGTTTGATTTGCCTAGGATATACGAGTAAATGAAGGCATGTATTAATGAATCAGATGAAGAAATTTGCTTGGCTCATCCATGATCTTGTTTGTGTCTAATTTATATTGCTATTGTTGTTTTTGAATTTATGTTGAAATGCATTGTTCTATTGTTGTAATTGAACTATGTTGTTGTTGATGTATAATTTTATCTACGAAATCTGTGTTAAAGTTTTATTTTTATTATCTTATGAAGTCTAGGTGATTTCAGATTATATAATTTGAAACAGTAAAAATTCACTTCTGATTATAGAATCCACACGATGGCAAACATGGGATAATTGTAGGGAGCGAGAGAAGCCTGAGGGTGATAAAAAGATCCATCCTCATTTTTTACCCCAACCCCCTCCCTTATAGCTATATTCTAATTTTACTTCTAATTGTTGGAACACAAGTGTTTGTGCGTGAATTCAAAAATTCATTGAAGTGCCACATATGAGAGAGTTCACGTAATACAAGTGTTTATATAGTAGAAGTATTCCTCCAGGGGGTGTTCCCTAAGGGGTATCTAAATTTGAAAATGGGAGATGACACAATCAACATGACCACCACATGTGCGACGACACCGTCCATTAGGAGGCGAGATCATGTCGTTGATCTCACACCGATCAAACACCATCAACCACTCATTTATGTTACCATTTTAGTTTTTTCACTTATCTTTTCACTTTATTTTTGGATGTATCCAAAAGCGGGAACCAAGATGTATGTTTTTTTTTGCAGATGATATAGTCATACTTGGAGAGTCGAAGGATAATTAAATGCAAAGTTAGAGACTTGGAGACAAGTCTTAGAAACATATGGGTTTGCTTGAGCAGAAGCAAGACAGAGTATATAGAATGTTATTTTAGTAAAAGACGAAGTGTTTCTAGTTTAAAGGTGAAAGTTCGAGATCATATCATACCACAAGTTACATCGATAGTAGAAATTAGGATGTTGTGTTGGATATGTGGTAAGACTAGACGAGATAAGATTCAAAATAAAAATATTATAGATAGATAGATAGATAGATAGATAGATAGATAGATAGATAGATAGAGAGAGAGAGAGAGAGAGAGAGAGAGAGAGAGAGAGAGAGAGAGAGAGAGAGAGAGAGAGAGAGAGAGAGAGAGAGAGAGAGAGAGAGAGCAGTTGGGTAGCACCGATAATAGAAATGACAGTAGAAACTAGACTTAGGTGGTTTGGGCATATGGAGAGAAGACCTATAGATTTTGTAGTAAGAAGAGTAAATAAAATTGAGGGGAGTCAAATCACTATAGGTATGAGAAGACCTAGAAAATACATAAGGGAAACCATCAAGAAAGATTTAAAGATTAATGTGTTTGACAAAGTTATGGTTTTTTTATAGAACACTATGAAGTCGTTTGATTTATGTAGTCAATCCCACTTAATGGGATAAGCTTTAGTTGTTGTTGCGATTTAGTTCTTGCACCATATAAAAAGTACCTCGACCTCATTTCTCCTCACGTAGAAGTTAAGTAGCTTATTCAACTTTCTCTCTTCCACATCTTTTTGCTCAATGCATTTCTGAGCCACTTCTCCCTCCTTATTTCCGCCCGTTTAATTATTTGCCAATTCGAAAGTTAGACATCTTAGTGCTATATTTGAGTGGTTTTAGTATCATATTTATGGTGTATTCCTAAAATGGATACTACAATGTAGTAGGGCTCCGATACAATTGTAGTTAGATTATTTTATCCTGGAGATGTCGTGATTGATAGTTTGCTTGCCATCCCGAATGTCATTTGTCAATTTAATCCTTTTGAATAAAAAAGCAGCTTTCTACCGAACTGGGTCACACCAGTTTTCACCTGTTCCTTGGTTCGGCCAGCGAACTGGCCATACCACATTGTTTTTCACAGAATTCTTTGCATATTTGATCCTATGTTTAAATCAACCCATCCACCAGTTTTCGATCCGACCGACTTATCCAAGTTTTGAAACACTTATATAGAGTTTGCTCTTACTGTATTTTAATTAATTATGGTTAAAGGCAAAAAAAGAAATATCTAGCTAGATTAATGTTTTCTTAAATATATACAAGTACCATCTCATGAAATAAAGTGATTTTTTTTTCTTTCTTAATCACTCCCTTTGTTTTAAAATACATGTCGCAATTTTACAATGTGCACTATTTACATAGCTTACTTTGACCATATTTTTAATTAATATATAAATACAAATGTTAGCATGTAAGATGTTTAATTTGTCTCGATGAATATTTTCAAAATATCAAATTTTTATAATTCTTTATTATATATAATTAAAGATTTTAATAATCAAAGTTGTGTATTGACATGTCTGCAATAGTTGACTGCGACATGTATTTTGAAACGGAGAGAGAATGTACTTAAAAAACATTGATAATTTTATCGTTTTAAATGATTTCCATAACAAATGAATTGTTATGTATGATGGTATCGAGAATTTTATTTATTTTTTATACATGTACTTTTTACTAAAATTACACTAGATGTCATTTTGTTAAGTTTACTCTTAAATTATCTACACGGTTACATTTGATTCGATGTATTATCACGGAGGTCACCAATTTATGATATTACAGGGGACAACATTCTTTGACAATGCTGCTGCATTTGAGACATCAATATTTTTTTCTCAAATGTTTAGAGTGGATGAAGTGGGAGTTGAAGAGGAGTTGATGTAGAAGATACAGAGAGATAAAAAGTGAGCCAAGTAGAATAACATTGCATAGAACTCAAACACAACTCTGAAGTACTTGTTGCAGAATCAAAAACTTAGGGTGTGTTTGGACGAGGGAATGTAATATTTTGAGGTAATTCAATTACTTTGAGGGGAGTTCCATTGTTTGGATAATAATTTGAAAAATTTTCAAAATGATGAAAATTTATGAAGTATTTTGTTCAAGTCAAATTTAGAGAATTTGAAATGATACCTAAAAGCTAAGAATTTCAAAATTCTTTATTGTTATAATTTTTCAAATTTTGCATTTTGATCCTCACATTTTCAAAAATTTTCAATTTGACCTCAATAAATTTTCAAAAAATTGTAAATTGACCACTCAAAATTTCCAAAAAATATAATTTGACCCCTCAAGTTTTGGAAATTTACAAATTGACCCCTAATTTCAATTTTCAAATTTGGCCCCTAAACATTAAAATTTATAAAAGTTTCCCAAAAATATAATGAATTTTTTTATTACTCCATCCAAACAAAAGTATTGAGAAATAAAAATAATTTAATTGAATCATTTAAATTGCCTAAAATTCTAAATTTCTTAAAATTTCTCAATTACCTCATCTAAACACACTCTTATAGTACATCTCATTCTAAACGAGTGAGATAGTGACATGGTTAGTGACCATTTGTAAAAAAAAGAAGCGGGAATACGTGTGTTAAAACTCAACTCACTCATTTTTCATTTGTTTTTGTCAGTGACATTGATCATATGTAACTGTGTCATTTATGAGAACAATAATAACTATGAGCTTCTCCCTAAAAAAAAAATAACTATGAGCTTCTACTAATAAGGAGCAACATCAATATTCGTTGACATTTTAAGCAATTTTTAAGTTTTGATCTACTGATATCATTTATCAAAGTGATCCACCATAAATATCATCTTACGAAATAAATAATCTAAGTTAAAATTATGATGAACCATGAATCACCTATAACTTCTTTTTTTAAAAAAATGAATCACCTATAATTATAGAAGTGGTCCAGCAGAATAATTCTATGGTGCTTTGCTTCTTCAAAAAAATTCTATGGTGCTACAATTTTGTTTCTGAATAAATGGTGCTAAAATTATAGAATATTTTTTTTGTGACTAACTAGTAGTATAAAAAATATGTGTGAGCTCCACGTAATAAACTACTACTACACTTCTGATCACATTTATAAGAAAAAATAAAAATTTTAGATTAACGACTAATGTATCTGATCTATATAAATACCAAATATATTAGATATTTAATGAATATAAAAAGTTATTTTTTTTGCTTAAAAATGTAATCAAATGGAATACTTCACAAAACAACGGTAGTATAAAAAAAGGAAAAATATTAAAGAGTGTCTTTAGAGCATTGTATAAGAAAATAAAAATAAAAATAAAAATATTAGGTAAAATTTAGGGTGATGGTTCTAACAAATCCCTCGCCAATGAACCACATCAATTCTAGGGTGATCAAATTAACTTTAAAAAATTTACAAATTGTTGTTTCTAATGTAAGGACACTTGTTAACATGCCCCTAAAAAAAACCATTAGAAAAAAAAGGTTAATAAAAATATTTTATATACTTGAAAAACTCACAAGGGATTCTACGGAGTAATCGAAGTATTTCGTGTACCAGTCAAAAAACCACATGAAATGTTTTAACCATTATGCAAACCTTGAAAGCATTGAATTAATCTAACCGTAACCCAGGCCAGGTACATCAATCAAATAAAATAAAATAAAGCAAAGTCGTAATTTTCCATAGATCGAGCAGAGCATTTCGTAAATTTCGATCGTAACAACGTACAATTCACCTAACATCGTAACTCTGAAAAAACAGACACATATATACATACGCCAACTTTTTCCTTCAGAAACACACAAAAAACAAAAACCTTAAAATTTTCACAACAACCTTGTTTGTTTTTCCGACATAGATCGGAAAATTTCAAAACCTTATTTTCTCCGAAGATGATGCACATGACATTATATTGGGGGAAAAACGTGACACTCTTATTTGATTCATGGAAAACCAATTCATGGACGAGTTATCTACTGAGTTTAATTGCATGTTTCATTATTGCAACTTTCTACCAATATCTAGAGAATGTTCGGATTCGGTTGAAGTTGTTCTCCGGTGAAGGGAGAACAACTCCGGTGCCGGAGATTCAGGCTTCTCTTCTGGGGTTGAATAAGGTTTCGAGGAACAAGGTTGTTGAATCGGTTTTATTTGGTGTGAATTCTGCTATTGGGTATTTGTTGATGTTGGCTATAATGTCGTTTAATGGTGGTGTTTTTGTGGCTATTGTGGTTGGTTTAACGATTGGTTACTTCTTGTTTAGGAGTCAGGGTGAAGAAGAGGCTGCGGTTGTTGTTGATAATTCTTGTGCATGTGCTTAGTTTGTGTGTTTGTTGTGGTTGAAATTCCTTTGTTGTAATGATATTTGTGAATTGGTTTATATTCTTCTTTTTTCTGGGATTTTTCTGTTGTATGTTTTATTCTGTATCATCAAAATGAAATAGTGGTAGTAATATGCGTTGGACTTTTTTGTTCTTATTAAAGTAGCAATTCTATAATCGTAGGCGAAAATGAATGTCAGAAACGTGAACTTAGGGTGTGATTTGTGAGTGTTTTTCTTCACATTTGTGATGGATCGAAATTGAGATTAGTAAGATGTTTCATGGGACGAAATCCTTCCTGATTGGGAATAAGGTTCTGCATGCATGAGTGTAATCTTAATTGGAAGAAGGTTTTGCAATTAAATGTAATTAATGTTGAATCCTTCCTAATTGTCGTTCCAAGGAAGAAAAAGTGTAATTATGTATCATAAACAATTAAATGGCCAAGACAATTGTTTTAATAGGGCCCAACACTGCCAGAAACAGGCAGGGGAGGGACAGTGCTTGCTTGTTGGATTGAGCATGAGTTATGTTTAGTTCGTCATATGTATGCATCATATAAACGGATTTGGACTTCACAATGAAGTAACCCTCAAATCATATGGCAATGCTGTGAGAGATCAGAGACAAGCTCCCAAAATTAATGCCCTTGTGTTTTGAGGATCCTCCCAAGTCCTATCCTTGTTTTCAGAGGCCTGCTTCAACTTAAGTCTTCAAGTTGAAGTGGGGAAGAAAATAACACAAGGGGAAAAACGAATAAAGGAAGAGCAATATGGACGTGTCTATTTCAGTTATGTATTTCTTCAACCGTTGGCAATGAACCAAATAATGCCTAAGTTGGGAAAGCTGTTTAACAATTTGTAACAATCTGAAAGTGCACTTAACCTATAACACAAATACAATCAAGGAAACATTCTATTACAGAAATATAGATACAACAACATACGGTCAAGCTTGAGGTTAAGAGTTGTTAAAAGATGAATCACGGCAAGCACTGCAATCACATGGTCTTCAATTTGAGGATAATAACAGCATCCGATTCCAAAGACATGCCACAAGAACAGGTCCATCATCTAATTAGTTCGGGAAGAATCCTTGTCAGTGTAAAACTCATAGAATGAAAGTCATGATTCATGACTGAAGCATCGGAGCAACAAAAAACCCAGAATTGTTGCTGCCTGCAGATCCATTTTTGTCTATGAAACAGAGAAACTCCGTAAACATGAAAACTGCCAAAATGCGATAAACAGGACCCACATTACGTTCACACACTATCGTTGATCTTCAGTTTTGAACACGGAGAGTTCACTTTCCTGCGATAAGCTCTTGTACTTAAAATTGTTAGGGAGCCATCTGTTCAGTCTCTCGGGCCAGAACCTGACACCCAAGAAAGAAGCAAATTTTGTATATTTTAATTAAACGTGTTGGGGAAAAAAAACAAAGAAACAATTATACCAAAAGAAGGTAAATTTCAATAAATAATGAAAATCATATTTTATGAGATGAAAAAAAGTAACAAGAACCAAATAAATTTTGGACCTACACCAAACTAACTCTAATTTAAGTACTCGTGAATCTACGAATAATTGCAAATGAACCATCAGTATATGGTGCACTCACACATTTTAGGAGCTATGGTTCAAAATTTAGCAAACTGGCTATAAGCAATAATTTATTTATTTTTGTATGGAAAATGTGTATTTTTATCCCTTGCTAGGATAGTAAATATTTTAATTGTTAGGTAGTATTTTTATCCCTTGCTAGGATTCAAACCGTGGACTTTTAACTCCTTAACTCCTTTAATCCCTTAGCTCAACCAAGTGAGCTACCCATCTCCCTGGCTATAAGCAATAAATCAAGTTTCAAAGTACTTATTTGTCATGAATTGAGAGATATTCCTTCTTTTCATGTTTTCCACCATTTAATGTAATGCAAATTGCGTAAGATAAGTTGTGAAGTAAAACACTTTCCAACAAGTATATGGCCATATGTTTTTTGTTCTATTTCATACAAGTACTTTCCATAATTACTTTTTAATTCCTTTTGATGCCTTAATCTAGTATGCAGTGTCAACATGTTTCATGATTATATGAGATGATGTTGCCAATGTGTTTTCTCATAAACTATTTTTGTTTCATTAATATATTAAAAATTGTTTAATGGGAAAGTATGAGATGATGTCCTCACTGTTGCTTTTTGAGAGATCTCCCTTTTGCTTAGGTTTTTCATGCTTTCCCACCGTATTTCTGAGCCAATTCCATTTTTTTAATTTCATTGTACATGTTCTTACTTCCCACCTATAGTGGGATACGACTTAATTGTGGATGTACATTTCTATGTTGAATGGTTTCACAATCTTCCTGTTATGTTTTTTTCATATTTCAACTAGCATTAAGTTTAAAAACACATACTCTAAAGAATAAATACTCCTACAATTGAAGATTATATCAATGTATCAAAAACTGAGACTGCTTAACTGAAAAGTGAGTGAGGAGTGCAGCAAATTTCAGCCCAAAAAATTAAGCATGATTCTAAATAGAGATGATAAAATTCACTTGGAAATCCCTACGAAAATAGAATAGAATCAGGACTTACTTGTCCAGTCTTTCACAAATTGCCCGACGAACAGAAGAATTGAGGCCATAAGCAATTGAGTTAAAGAGGCCCTGCAATAAATAGACAAAAGTGAGAAACCATAGGAAGATGCCATAATAGTACTTTTCACGAGGCAGCAATTGATGTTCACTCTTAACTTGACATCAAATCCGAACCAAGGGATGCCAGTTACATAAACTGAAAAAGCATAGAACAATTACGCAAAATGGAAAGCAATTATCTACAGTGATGCCATGCAAATCCCTTGTGTATACATTAAAAATATATTCAAGTGTTGGTGCAACCGGGGAAGTTTTAATGGTATTTACGAACTGACAATCTTGCTATGAATGAAGTGAGGCTGATGATTAAATGTTTTAAAATTGCCATATCCTCTTAAACAATTGTGATTTTGCCCTTGTCTACTTCTGTTTAAATTGAAAGAATTGCTCTCCTAATGTTCATATGGAAAGAAAAAACACTGACCAACTATAACATGCTGTTTAAACTTTGAATTGAATTATATCCAACCACTACAGAACTTAGAGAAACTTAAATTGTTCCCACTTAAGCTAAACAAACACTGGAAAGTGCCCCTAATGAGTCAGTAAAATCAAAGTTGTACTCTTGCTAATATACCAGAAAGGCACACATTGTTTAAATTATTATCATATTTTTTTGTTAAATATGTTGGATAACAATGTTGAACAGGTTGTATACCCATATTTTCACACCGCAGTCACGTGTGTAAATATATATCAAATAGAAGATATTTCAAATGAACCTGGATTACAAATAAAGCATTTTACTCGGTCATTAACATATTATCAGGGAAGATGTGGATAAATAGTAACTTCAACAATTTCTTTGTCCACAAGCCTGATTATTCAAGAAAGTATAATTTTAACAGATGGGTCTTAAAAGATGAGTGGAACTGACAAAAGATTGTGGTAAGATAAAGCAGAAAACAGTAGGGTTACTTGTAGATACCATAAGGGAAGCCGTTCCAATGTCAAGAAGTGAGAGCCAAAATATCTTGTTGTTGGGCTCAAAAAAATCATGAATTCGGTTAATAGTGCCAAAAGCCCATGATCCTATTAGAATTAGCGGATAGTATCCCCAGCGATTCAGAGCCTGAAAAGCAAAATCCATACACAAGTATTGTTCATTTGCAACATAGATGCTACAGGTAACAACACTTTCATCATCTTAAGCAATTGGTTCAAGCATGCATATAAATATACAAAATATACTCAAGAAAATCCAAACAAAAAATGTAAGAGTTGGACATTTTTAAACAACATTAAAAAACCACAGAAGAGCGTGTTAATGGTATTAAAAAAAAAGAGAGGAATTCTTTATGATGGAAGCATCTGTGAAAATTTCCCTTTTAATTCCAAAATAAACCTTTTCCACAATGATCGTTAAAGCATTTGAACAAAATAGCACATTACAGTGAACAAGCAACAAGACAAAACGTAACAGGTGAAATATAAAAGGCTAAAATGATGATTATATGAAAGTAGCCAACAATAGTATAAATACCCTCATGTTGTCTCTTGTATCTGAGACATACGCTTGGCCTGACATGCCACTTGCCATCTGAAATTTTACAAGAAACAAGGTTCAGAAAGTGACTGAACTAGCAACGTGCTTAGTTTGAAAAATAATCAGAAAATTCAGATACATACACGGGTTGCATTATTCAGCATGCGTATCACTTGCCAGTATGTAAACCCATTATATAGAATTGCACCCCAAAGTGGCAAGTAAAATGTAACAAAGTGAACTGCCTGCATAGAAAAAGAAATATGATGTTAGATGACAGGTAAAAGAAATATTACTAGAGTATTTTGATAAGCAAAACACATATACAAATGCAGTAGATATGCAATCCAAAGTTTCAGAAAATTTGGAGGTGTCTGTTGTTATTCTGCTTTATATTATTCATTAACATTGAAATCTTATTTTGGATAAAGCCATAAAGGGAAGCACTGCTGCGTACCAGAATTATTGCAACGTACAGAATATAGAAAACAGGAATTAAAATGCACAAATAGTGGAATAAATGTGTATTATTGCTGATGAAAAAAGACAATGCAGTTTGGAAGATCCCTAACTACCAAACATAGCACCTCTCCTTCAGAGAAAGGAATTTCTCTGCCCAAACCTTCTAAGGTCGTAAGTAAAAAGTGATGACTTCCCCTTTCTTGCTATCCTATCCTTCATATAACCGTCATTCCCCTCTAACAAACTAGCCACATCAGCAAAAGTAACCAAATCCCATATATAGTACATTAGTTGGGCTTAGGCCCAAACCCAGTATCTAACAGCACCCCTAAGCACTTAACAAAAATATGGATAGAATGCTGTTCAGAACTTTAAAATGTCAGAAAAATTTGCTCACATGGATTTTTCACAGCTGTTAATTTTAGCTGCTTTGCATGTTAATCTACATATGTTATTTTGAATTTTGAAGAATTGCAACGAGGAAAACAATCCTATCGTAGGTAAACAGGAGCTTACTTTCATTGCCAATCCTTTTTGCATTTATATGATATCAAATTACATGGATTTAGAGAGAGTGAGAGAGTTGACACTAAAGCATGCAATTGAGATACATATACCATTAAAGAAAGGGGATTCCCTACTTGGCGTTTATTTTAATTTTCCTGAAAATCCTAATGTTTCATTTTTAGTATAACAGCAGAGCATAATATGGAGAACAAATTGTTGTTACAAATCACGCAGAGGCCAATAACACTTAACCCCTGCTAAAGTTATAAAACAAAATTTTCATGCTTTAGAAAAGTTAATTTACATTTAATTCTTATATTAAGCTCACACCTCTTCTATTGAATTAAAATCCCATCATATACCACATGTAAAACCAAAATAATGATGTGGAAAATGAAATAAACAAAAAATTCTGGGAATTATAGTAAAACAACATGTAACCTGCATTCCTATTTACTACTTGCCTTCCCTGTAAGACCTGTTTGAGACAAACACCATGTACCAAAATGTCTATGGTCATTACCAAAGGAGCGCATAACTGTCATAACCAGCGAAGTACCTATCAAAAGTTTAGGGAAAAAAACATCAAACGAGCTCTCTTCCATGCAAGTTGATAATGGAATTGAAGGGAATCAAGACTAGTTGAAAGTCCTACTCTTCATGCATAACCAAAGCCATTTTGTACAAGAAATTCATTTTCAAATCAAATATCATGGGATTGGGATATCACAGGACATGGAGATTATTGTAAAAATAGGTCGTTTCTCAAAGCTACAATATTAAAAAGTTGATTCGTCGATAGATGCATACCCCAGACGTATAAATGGAACATAGCCTCCAAATCTTCAACATCCGTTTTGTGTTTTACAACAGTGCGGTGAAGCGTAAAAGCAATTGTTGTAGTCCAAAGGAAAGATGCCACACAAAAAAAATGTGTACTATATCCCTGAGCATAACAAAATAAACTATTGGATGGGTCCCTGTATCAAAATGAAACTTCTATCAATCACATGATGAACAGCTTTAGTTGATACATACGATTGAAGAATTAGAAAATACACTTGATCTAGCAAGTATACCCTATTATGCTGAAGAAACTGCAAAGCATATCCTGCAACAGGCGAAAATTCATAAAAGAGCATTATGGCTTGGAAGAAGAGAACATGGCAAAACCAATGCAATAGTTGATCATCTAATGCACATGAACAGACTATGATTCTTGAAGGACCTACTTCTCAATTGTAAAACAGCATTACAAATTCAAATTAAGTGGCTAAGGGGAAGAAACGACAAGATTACAAAAGTTGGTACCCTAATTCAAAACTTTATTAAAAACCAACAGTTTTCATCAACAAAATGTAGGTTTTAAAAATTAGCACCAACATTGCAGTCAATAACTAGCAGGTAACAAGTGTTATCAACTGTGGATGGCGGACCATGGCAGGAAGTTAAAAAACTGTCATCATTAGCCACTTTATCTGCCATAAAACACCATGGCGCCTCAATCCTTCACAAATTGGCCATGAAAGATGTCAAAAAACCGCCACCACAATCCACCATGGCCTATATTTGACAACACTGGTAAGTTTTACAGAGCATATATCAAATAAAGACGCTTACTCTAATTACTAGCTCGGTAGCTCAATATACATAAATATCAGTAAGCATATTGGGACTCCTAATTATTACAATAACAATGTAGGTAAACAATGAAAATTAAGCTAAAAAAGTGGAGGCAAAACAGTCCCGGAGGTTTGATCTTAGGACTAAGCAGTCCTCAAATAACCTTGGTGCAACTTAAGCCAATGTTCTTGATCTTGACCATTACACTGCTAATAGTTCTAAATTGTGGTCTGCAACCGCAATTTCTGGTGCAATAAAAACGTTTTAGAGGTCTCTGCAACAACTGTGTTCGCATTTTCCCGAAATATCAAGGTTCGCAGTGTAACCACAACTGCAACTGTATCTGTGAAGAAGGAGGCGCCTGTGAACTTATTGTCTGGCCCACTAGATGAAAGATCGACACTTCGTCTGGCGGATGTTATGGTGTACGGGTGGGTAGGAGGAAAACATGCATGTGTGGACTTGACTGGGATTTCACCACTTGTGGGATTGGGGACCGGGGCTTTTAGGGTGGGACATGCAGCCTTCAGAGTCGCGTCAAGCAAAATGGCCAAACATGAGAAAGGGTGTTCTGAAAATCGACATACTTTTATACCATTTGCGAGTTGCGACATAGAGTTAAAAGGATCATGCATAGCAATATTATTTCACCTAGGTCAATGAATGTTGTGTTTACGAGGATTGGTTTTGCCATCTTAGTGGTGCAGCTTGTTGACCACTTGCCTTATCCTCATGTGTAATTGCAATTAAGAACCATACTCCTAACTAATTTTAGCTCTAGTCTAGGTAGAATTACATTTGAAGATTAGTGAATTTTCTTAAACCTATCTTCGGCATAGCGAAAACCTAACTGATAAATTTCCAAGTAACAAGTAGATGCTGAGTACAAAATTAAGTAACTAAATTAACAAAAACAAAAGCGTGTTTAATCATATAACTTAATTTCAAACTGTGCGACGAGTTTAAAGTAATAAATAAAAAATTCGAAGCAATTTATCAAAAAAATAAATAAAGAGAAAACACAGTGTTATAGATCTGAGAAGAAGAAGAAAAGGAAGCATACCGCAAGTGCGAGATAGAAAACGAGCTTGAAGGAAAACTTGCGAAGCTCTTTGAAGAGAAGGTAGCATAGTACAATGAAGCTGGAACCAGCGAAAGAGAGACTCGACGCGCCGACGTTTACTGCGGTGAGAATCCCGCGATCGGAGGTCGCCATTGCGGGAGGAGGAGTGAGTGATCGATGGTTGGTTGGTTGAAGTTACAGTTGAGTTGAAAAGGTAAAATTGAACGGTGGTTTGTTGAAACAACAATAAGTTAATGTTTGGTCCGAGTTGACAAATAATTCATTTTGTAAAATTAATTCTAATTAAAACTTAATATGAGTTCATGATAAAATAATTTATGTTTCAATATAAATTGTGTAAAAATCAATTATAGAATAAAAACCACAAATCTTAACTCTTGTAAAAAAAATAAAACTACAAATTTTAACTTAAATAGAATCAATTAATGTCGTAAGCATAATTCAGTTGGCAGAGACATGCATTAAATTCTACTATAAATTTAATTTTTGTCGAAACTGTTACTTACATTTTGGCCAAACTCCAAATTTTTACTAAAACTTTTTTTTTTAAATCAAAGGATTAACTCCAAAAATTGGTGCGAGAGATTCATTTTTAAAATGTCAAACTAACGTGACTTTCACCTAATTAAAAAATGGGTGTTAGAGAAGACATTTATAAGATAAATGAGTATTTAAGCCAAAAAATTTACTCTGTCAAAAAACAAAGTCACAGAAATTACTTGATCACACCCTTTCAAGTTTTTTTATTTTTGACTCAACCCTTTTAAGTTCAACAATGATACATCGACCTTATCACAAAATAATGCAATGATATGACGACGGTATAAGCTCTACGAATATTCCCTAACTCACCATTTTTTTTTTGTATTTTTAGCAAATCATTTTTTATTATTGAGCAAACTCATGAGCTAATTGTACCAAAAAAAAAAATCATTTTGTAAATACAACCAGACTAATATGCGTGATGGGAAAAACAATAATAACTATTCCCATTCATCAAGCTATGATTTGAAATCTAAAACTATAAACACAATCCAACAATAATTTTGTCAAATATATTATGATTTGATCCCTAAAAAAAATACATTATAATTTGATGAGTTTGTATATTCTAGACTAGAGTTTGAAGTCATCCAAACTATAATCCAAACATGGGTAATACTATTGATAATAACATCCGTACAAACACTTCCTTCAAGCCTTTGTACTTCATCAATCCTTTACCACTTTTGAAAACTTGAGTTTCCATGTGGTAGTATAGTACTTATTCCATATGAAACATCTTGCTGCAGTCCTCTATTTTTTGGCTATGACATACCAACATCGACTTGATAACCACCGATCAAGATTTTGAGTTACTGATTTGTCAAAATCACAATATGAATCGTCTAATCTCTATCCAACAACTCTAATAGATAAACATAGTGACCATATGAGCCATCCATGTATAACTCCTTGCATCATGGTTCATGATTTTGAAAACAAACTTGTCCCTTACAAAATGAAATATGTAACACATCACTTTTTTTTCCTTTTTTTTTTTCTTTTCTTTTTTTGTTTAAGCTATAGTATTTACCTAAGTTACTTAGGTGTACTATATTGTATCTTTGTCACCATTTTCATTTACAACATAAACAAATGGTCCTATGAAAACATCATCAAAATCTTGAAGTGGTTCCAAAACCTTAACAACATCACTCATGAATGGTCTTGGATTTGGATGATGACTCAAACATTTAAAAGCTAACATAGCAACTTTCAAAGCTCCTTTGGTAGGATATTGACCTTCAAGTCTACGGTCTATGATACGGTGCAGCTTCTTTTGATCTCTCAACATTGGTCTTGCCCATTCCACCAAGTTTTTCCCTCTATTTGATTCTGAAGACTTATCCACTACCCTTTTTCCTGTAAGCAATTCCAACAGAACTACTCCATAGCTATACACATCACTCTTTGTTGTGAGGTGACCTATATATAATCAATCAGGCAAGAGTTAATTAGTTTCAAATATTACATATGGTTGATGGTTCTAATAATCCGGAGTTAAGAAAAGTCTAACCAAGAATTTGTTCCAGCCAAATATTATAACTTAAGTCATGCTCTATCTTAATATATAGAAAAAAAGTATCATAGGGTTATGAACAAGACTAAATCTGTGTCAGTGAAGTTACAAAATAATCAAAGTGTATTTTCTGATAAAAATTGAACTGCTTTATTTGAAAAGCTCAACAAGTTCATGATTTTTTCATTGGTTATGTGTACTTATGTACTAGTACTGCTGCTAGTTATTTTTCAAACTTGTAGTCTGAGGGAAGTTTTTTCGAAAAGTCCACAGCCGCGATTTGATGTCTTTTGTGATTGTGATTGAAGCTACATAATCTACCGCATTTGACTTTGGTCAGTTCACGATCCTTAATATTGCAGAGAATCGCAGACAAGTGTGACTGATGTACGAGGAACTAGGTTAACATTTCATATGGTAGTGTCCATACCTGTCATGATGTACTCAGGAGCCGCATAACCATGTGTTCCCATTACGCGTGTTGTTACATGTGTCTCTTCTCCTTCAGGACCATCCTTAGCTAGTCCAAAGTCTGATAATTTAGCTGTATAATCCTGGATTTGAAGGGAGATAAAAAAGTCCAAGTTAATTTAATTTCCTAATAAAGCCACATGGAAGATGATTTTGTAGATGCAAGGTGATCTTTGATGTTTATGAATAAAACAGAAAGGGAAGAGAAAAGAACATACTGAGTCTAGCAAGATATTTGAAGCTTTGAAATCCCTATAGATTACAGGTTTATCTGCTTCATGAAGGAAAGCCAAGCCCTTAGCAGCTCCCAGTGCAATTTTCATCCTTGTTGACCATGGCATAGTAGCAGAGTATCCTGTTTGTATTATGTTAGAACATCAACCTCGGCTCAAAAGAAAAACGCAAACAAATAACACACGAGATTTGATTAGTGAGACGTCTACGGCTACCATTGCCGAGCGGATGTTATACCTTTCTATAATTCAACCTTAGGATTTATAGTGCACAAATTGTGTTTACATATTATGGTCCAACTTACAAGATTTTCCCTGAACCAATCCGCCCACTTATTAGTAAACTAAGAATCATACCCAACATATTTGAATAAAGAAGCAAACCTTAATTAGTGTGTTAGTGTGAGAGTTTCTAATCAGACTCAACAAAACTAATAGATTTAAAAATATATATTAAGTGATATTGAACATTAGATCAAAATTATTTGTCCATTAGATCTTGTAATTGATCAGGTTTGACTTTGAGTGAGTTTATGTACCAAAAATGATAGAAGTCCTAGTATGAAAAGAATGAGAAAATAAGTAGAAGATAGAAAAGAAACATACTTCTGAATAGTTGATTCTCCAAGCTACCTCTTGGCATGTATTCATACACCAAAAGCCTGTGTTCATCTTCACAACAATATCCAATTAACTTCACAAGATGTGGATGACTTAGTTGTCCAAGAAATATAATCTCTGCCTAGAAAATAAAAATATGTTCAAAACAACAATTTTTTTAGATATTGTTGTCACTAACAAGACAATTATGGTATCCTTAAATCTTAGCGTATATTTGGTTCGGCAATGAAATTCACGAAATCCTGATGATCCACCATGATTTTGACAAAAACTAACTTTGGAGCTTCAACAAAATCACAGTGAGACCGTGATTTTGCTCAATCAACCACCAATCCAAACATACGCTTAGTAAGCTAAAAGGGTGCATCAGAAAGCTAACCAGCCACTCTCTATGACCTTGCAAACCATCCAAGTCCAAACATTTAACAGCTACAGTTTGAGCCTTTAAACCTTGCCTAAGTTTATCATCAACAAAACCCTTATAAACAGGTCCAAATCCACCTTCACCTAACATATTACTCCATGAGAAATTATGTGTTGCTTCTTTTAGCTCCTCAAGTGTGAATGCATGAAGTTTAGAACCAGCAAAAGAAACTGAAAGATCTTCAATAGCTTGACTTGAACTTGAATTGCTTATATCTGATAAACATAGTCTTTGAAAAGAACCTTGTTTTAGAACATGTTTCTCTGATTCCTCCAAAGGGTATTTACTCTTGTAACAATTTAGGATCAAGATCATAGACTTCCATGTTATCTTTTTAGTAGTAGTCATCTAGAATTTGTATATAGTGTATGTGCAATAACTTTGTAATGTACCTTAAGCTTCTCCTTTTCAATCTAAAAACAATGAGAAAAACGACATAAAAATGTTAATGATTGATACTTTAGGGAAAAAAATAAATGAAAGATGAGAAATTTATAGTACGTATACTTTCACCTACTACCTTATTAGAGAAATTGTGTGAGATTCCTTGACTTCTAGACCACTTGAATTTAGATGGTAATATAGAGCTATACGATATATGCATGAATATTGATTTTTATTTTATTTATATAGTGAACACTCAAATTCTTTGTAAGCCACCGGAAAAGTTCATCTCTTAAATTAGTTAATCTCTTATAGTATTAAGAAACTTAAAAATTGATTAAGTGCCTCTAAAATTGTAAATTATTGATTATTTTAATCAAAATGTTAGTTATTGTTAGCAAAATTTTTAAATTAATCTTTAAAATTTAAATTCAATACTTTGAAATGAATAGTAGTCTCTAAAAATTACTTATGAATGTCAAATTAGTCTTCATGTTTGTTGCCTGAAATTCAAAAATACCACCAAAATTGTACTATACATTATTTTATTTTTTTGAAAAATTTGATAAGGGCGAAGTGATTATTGATTAAATTTTCAACATGCGAAAATTTGAATAATATGTTCATTGAGATTACAAAGTCAAACTCTTATCATTGACACACATATTGAACATACTTTACAGTATAAATGAAATGACGGATAGTATACAATTTTATAAATGTTTATTTTTCAATTTAGTAATTTTAGAGACTAACCAGACAACATATATTTCACTTTGTTTTCTTTCATAAAGTCTGACTGCAAAATTCACACACTTAAAGTGCAAAAAAGAGGTATTGTGAATCTAAACTCGCACTCCAACATATCAAATGTCTCATCAACTTTTTATCATATGAGTTGTACTTATAAAAAAAATTGTAACTTTGATTGTTGTCATATATATCTTCAATTAATTAATTATTGGTCAAGTAACTTGCCTACCTGTTGACTTCAATGTTAAACTAAAACTTTCCTTCCCTGACCTTCTCTTCACCTTGCATTCCCTTGCCGTCCACATATTTTGTGTTTAGCAATTCATGCACATTCTCCGGAATGTTAGCAAAATGGAAAGGTCTAACATAATTCATTAGTGCTAAACAACTATTAGATTATCAAATATGTTGTTGCACACATTAAAGCATTTCTTTAATCGTTCAAAGTGATGCATATTGTAGATACATGCCTAATATTAACAATAGAAAAGTTCTTAGTGGATTGCTAAATATTTTTGGTCTAATTTGATATTTCCCAATGTTCGGTAGGTAAAGCTCTATAGGATTATTGTTGTTAGGATGTCATGATCACACGTTAGCAAACAGACAATGACACGTTGCTTTTAAATTCTAAATGTGACTCGACAAAGGGTACAGCTTCTAGAATTTAGAACTTCAAGCAAGGCATGTTCATATATAATAGGATTTGATCTTGGAATATTAATTTTATTTAATTTTTATAATGGATTTGATGATTTTTGTTCATAGAGTCGTATAAACGCAATCAAATACGCCTACCTCAATACAGCCAAGGACTTTAGAAGGGTTTTAGGTATTATATTTTGAATCTAGTGCAAGAAAAATAATTTTAAAAAGTGAAAAAAAAGAGTGTAATATGATTGGAAGGTCAAAGAAAAAGTTTAAAGTGTTGAACAAATTAATCTAATCCACAACCACTTCCATCGCTCATGGAAAATGGATTATACAACGGCTTATAGGGGCAATCATTTTATTAATTCGTGTTTCACAATTGCATGCATGCCCTTTCAAGTTTCAAAATGATTGTGTTAGCCAATACTAGTCTAAAGCTTCAAAATTATTTTACACACACAAAAAAAAGAGTTTTACACTTAAATTAATACAAACTTTTAAGAGGTATCTAAAGCTTTTAGATGACATAATTTAAATCTCTTTCCTCAACCAACATAGTCTCGAGTTTAAATGCAAGAAGTGCAACACCAACAAAACTTTTGAGGGTCCTCTATATAATCTTATTCATGCTTAAAATTAGCATTAGTAATTGAGCGTGAAGATATCTTATTATATAAAAATATAAATATATTTTAACAAGAGGTTATTACAATAATTATGAAGTCAAGATATTTTATATATTTTGCAATTTCTTTAAACCAATATTATATCATCGTACGCAGTTGTGGATGCTAATTTTTTAAAGTAATTTAAATTTTGTTAAGAGACTTAAGTTCTATAACTTGTATCACACCATATTCATATGGTTATTTTTTTTATTTTTTTGAGCAACATATGGTTATTTTATTATTGATTTTTTTTCAAGAAGAATTGTTGGCTGTAATTTTTAGAGCCGGATAACTCTTTTTTTACTCTTAATTAACAGCTGTTATTCTTTTTTTTTTTTCCCGAAGTAACAACTTATTCTTGATCATCCTATCCTACTAGTATTAACTCCCAATAACACATGTAGAAGCATGAGCAAGCACCTCATCAGGAAAATGCTTTATCTAAATAAAATAAAATCTTCATTCCCATCTCATGCTTATCCTAGCATCGGCAAGGAAGTTGGCTCACTCAACACGTTTTCTTATGGTATCTCTTAAGCTTCAAATAGTACATTTTTTATGCTTAAATAGTGTAGTGTATATGAATACTTAAATCATTTCAAAAGATGCATAGCCTTTACTAAAATGTATATATCCTAAGCAGGGATTTTCCGGTGTATAAAACTATGCATTTAAGTTTTTTCTTAATCACGCCATAAGAATGAATATATATCCTCTATTTATCTAGGCCCGTCTTTTTTATAAATATAATATTTTAACTATCCCCCCTCTTTTTACTATCCCCTTTCTCTCTCCCACGTCTATATAAAAGACAATTGCCAAGGTATGATTCATGAGGTCAATCAATAAATCAAAACAGTGTTGTGAATATTTTTAGCACTTAAATTGAAATCAATTACCAACTAATCACAAAAATTTAACCAGTATTATTTGTTTGAATAGGTAAATAAATATAGTATAAAATAATATAGAAGATATTTTTTGTAATCTTCTCGAGGACGGGTCTCTACATGGTAATAAAGGGTATGATCATCGTCTCAAAATTACCATCTGTTGACTTTCTATCGAATAGCCCTCAATGAGATATCCCCCTAGAGGATCTCTGCTTATGAATGCAAATTGACATCTCTAGATTTTTACAACTATTTTCCACCTCAAAATTAAAATGGGCTAATATTTGTTGAACAAACCATTTTGGTCTCTAAGTGTGAGACATTGTAACTATAGTCTACAAATGTAACAAAATTGCAATCACATCCCCAATGCCTCCTTAGGAGTTAAATTAACTAAAAAAAATACATTTGCTTTTTAAATTGACAACCTAAAAATAAATCCAAAGACTAAAATGATGAATAAAAGAATCAATTGTGGATTTGTTTGCAATTTTGATGTACTTAGAGACTATAATGACGACACCTAAAACATTCAAGGATAAAAATTGTTGACTACAAACATTATACATTATTTTGTATGGAACAAGAAAGATCATGTGAATGTTAAATGAGCTTAAAGGATGAGTGTATTAACAACGGCGCAAAAACATGAGCGACATCGATGTGGGGCTAACAACAAATTATAAACAACTTTAAAACCAACTTCAACATCCACCCTCACGCCTAGCGTGGGCCTGGGTCCAATTCTCATCTCATAAGGCAATCCTTAACCCGACTCAAATACAATGTTAAATGAGTTTGGATCCCAAAAGTTACTTAAAGGATGAGTGTACTAACAACAGCACATAAACATGAGCGACGTCGATGTGGGACTAACAACAAATTACAAACAACTTCAACACTCACCCTCACGTCTAGCGTGGGTTTGGGTCTAATTCTCATCTCACAATGCAATCCTTAACTCGACTCTGATACCATGTTAAATGAGCTTGGATCTCATCCCAAAAGTTACTTAAAGGATGAGTGTACTAACAACAACACAGAAACATGAGCGACGTCGATGTGGGACTAACAACAAATTACAAACAACTTCAAAACCAACTTCAACACCCACCCTCACGCCTAGCGTGGGCTTGGGTCCAATTCTCATCTCACGATACAATCCTTAACCCGACTCTGATACCATGTTAAATGAGCTTGAATCTCATCCCAAAAGCTAGCTCAAATGATAAGGGTACTCAAACATATTTATATACTCAACAACCCGTGAACATGAGCGATGTGGAACTAACAACAAACTACAAACAACTTCAAAATCAACTTCAACATTCCAAGCTCATTTAACATGGTATCAGAGCCGGGTTAAGGATTGCAGTGCGGGAATTGTATCCAGGCTCACGCTAGGTGTGAGGGTGGTGTTGAAGTTGGTTTTGAAGTTGTTTTTAGTTTATTATTAGTCTCACATTGTTCAAGTTCCCCTGTTGAGTGTATAAATATGCTTAAGCACTTTCATCCTTTGAGTTAACTTTTTGGATGAGATCCAAAACTATTTAAAAATGAACTCCAAGCCTGGTGCTATGATCTCAACCTGCTCCTTCTCTAAGTGAGTGGGAGTACATAGAAAGGCATTCTGATGACAAAGTAAGACCGAGTGTAAGCAAGCAATAAGTGATGCTTAAGAATGTGTGATCATACCCGAGGTGAACTCTTTTTTGACCGGTACATCTTAACAATAAAAGTGATACACATACTTTTATCTTAACAATTAATATAGAAGTGTACAACTTAACAATATAAAAGTTCAGTACATCTTTGAAGAAGAAACAACACAGAGGATTCTGAATATACTGCTGTTCCCTCAAATAAATGAGGATAGATTGGTGTGGAGTCCGGAAAAAAATGGTCATTATTTGGTAAAAAGTGTGTATCGCTTGTGTGTGTGGAGGAAATTGTGGATAATTCGCATTTACGGAAAAATGGCTATTGAGGTGGAATTTGGAAATTAAAAGTCCCTTCGAAAGTTAAGAATATGGTGTGGCAAGTCTGTAGAGAATGTGTGCCTACTCGGGTTAGACTGAACCGGAGAGGGGTTAATTGTCCGTCAATGTGTGTCGCGTGTAATGATCCTCATGAGGACAGCTATTGTGTTTTTTTCCACTGCTGTACAACAGTAGGTGTGTGGCGCGCAGGCCTGTGGTCCTTAATTGAGCCGTTATTACATAGATTTGATGACGCGCCAGAGATTATATTTCATGTGTTGGACCATGCAGCAGCGCCGCAAGCAAAACTTTCTGCCACGACTTTGTGGAGCATTTGGAAAGAGTAGAAATCTTAATTTGTGGCAGCAGGTGACAGAAAACAGCAGAAGTGTGGTTGAAAGAGCTAAACACTTGCTTGAAGAATGAAGAAATGCAAGTAAGAAGCATGGAGAAGTGCAAATAAGAAGCAGCTGCCGAGACCTGCACAGCTAGAAGGTGCAGCTGCTGTCACGAGTAATAATGCAGAACCAGGTTCGGCTAGCAGAAACAGTGCACAAAGATGGCAGAAACTGCTGCGTGGAAGCTTCCTTCTCAACGTCCGCTAACAAGCTGGGTATAGGCATGTGTATCCGTAACGAAGAGGGGTGTTTTCTTCGTGCAAAAACAATGTGGTTCTCCCCGGTTTGCTCGATAGACGTGGGTGAAGCTTCGGGGTTGTATTATGCTATTCGGTCGGTTCATGAGCTACGGCTACAAAATGTTGATTTTGAGGTAGATTCCAAACGTGTAGCAGATTATTTCAACCGAAGCAATGGAGATATTACTGAGTTTGGAATTATTATGGATAGTAATATTGCTCTTTCAATTTAGCAAACTCTCATGTTGAGTTTATTAGGAGACAAGCAACCGAGGTTGCCTATGAATTGGCAAAGGCAGCCACTTCCTTGACTAGCTTCTGAATTTTAAATGATGTACGGACATATATCCATGATTTGATTTATAATGAAATGCTATAAGTTTATTGTTTAACAAAAAAAAATTACAAAGGATTCACTCACCCCCATCCCCTCCGAGTGCTTTTTTTCTTTCTTTTATAATGAAATTTTATAAGTTTATTGTATATTATTTCCTTATACAGAATTCTATTTTATAAACATTATGTACACTATACATACAAGTTACAACTACTACTTGTTATCACTTACCAAGCAAAGAATATCTGATGAAGGAACAAAAGTACAATAAAGAAGAGTACAACATGATTAGAAAAATGAGATGCACTTGAGGCATAATAATAGTAATAGGGATATGGATAGTTTTGTGGTGGTCCACCAATTACTTTAGGTTGTCCTTGACCTGAACCCGAAGAAGGCGAAGATTTCAAAGGTGGTGGAGGAGTTTCCCCGGAAGAATGTGATGAAGGACTTGGTGGAGATGGCGGTGGTAGAGTCAACAATGGTGGTGGAAGACTTAGTGATGGTGGAGGATATGATTTTAGTAGTGGAGGAGGAGGAGAATTTGATGTTGTGAGTGGAAATGGGGGTGAGTATGATGTTAATAGTGGAGGAGGTGGAGGATTTTGTGTTAGGAGTGGAGAGGATGGAGGGTGGGGTGTTATTAGTGGAAAAGGGGGTGCATTTGGTGTTAACAAAGCAGGAGGTGAAGGATTTTGTGTAGGGAGTGAAGGAGGAGGGTGATTTGAATTTGATGAAGCAAGTTTAGGAGGTGGTGGTGAACAAATTGTAGGACATGTGACACATTCACTAATGCATAATAAACCACTTGAAGGCTCATCAACATTGTCCTCAATCTCCAATGTCCTATTTGCAAACAAAACCAACAACATGAATGCAATTCTTGTGGTCCATGCAAACCAACTTTTTGTTATGAATCCTAGATTCTTGTTATGACCCATTTGAATTATGGAGGAATATAGATTGTGTTTGGGGAAACAAGGAATGTGTGTTCATACGGCAAGGTGAATTGTCAGATATATAATCAGTTTTGGCCAAGTGATTATATAGATTGAAATAATGTGGGAGAATACGGTGGCATTTCTTTATAGCTTGCATTTGGCATTTTGGAAGTCAGAAGTTTGGTTTATATTCTTTGATGCTTGCTTAGTGATGGAGTCTTGTGCGTGGAGGAAAAGTATTAATTCCCCTACTTTACTTTGGCCTTTAATATAAACTTATTTTAATTAAACTAGAGCTGTTTAAACTCACCACAAAAAAAAAGGTCTTTAAACTGTTTCAAGAATTTTAAATAAGTAGTATTTTATTGTAAAAAAAAGAATTTTAAATAAGTAGTATTTCAACTAACAGAGTTTGCAATCCAGTCTCTCAATTTGTCAATAAATAATAATCAATTGAACTATACATTTTTTAATCGAAAATCTTTGAACTGTTAGATTCATTGTAATTAGATTTCTAGATGCAGCAAATTCATATATGCAATAATATTTTTTTAATACATATACCTATGTGTGTATATCTATAATTTTATGTGTGCGAGAAAGCTTATTGATAATTTTTTTCAAGTAAGTACTCTTAGCATAGAGACTAGAGAATGAGATTGATAGAGATATCCTTAAGTATCGAGAAAAACACTCAATCCTACTCTATTAGATGTTGTTTGGATCAAGCTAATTTTGTGCTTCTGCAAAACAATTTATGTAAATAAATTAGCTATATTGTTAATTTATAAATTCTTACTAGCGAAAAATATTTTTTTATAAATTGTTTTTTCATAAATTACATTTACAAACTTATAAATAATATATAAAAACTTATTTATTTGTATAAGTTCAAAATAAACCTAATCAAAACGGACCTTAGATAACGTGGTTTTTCCTTGTATTTTTTAGTAATGTTATTTTTAACCTAGGATCATATTTTATGCTTCCGCATATGTCACGTCATTTTTTGGAGATCAAGGCTATTTGATTAGTGTTTGACTCACTATTTTATTTCACGACTGAATATTTAATTTTAAGAGAAAAAGGGGAAAAAAAGTTCGAAATACCCCTTTGAAGAGATTTTGTGTTCGGGGGTTAGTTACACAAAGGGAAGGTCTTAGCACCCTTCATGTCCGTAGTACTCTACGGGAACCTCTTGGTTTTATTTAACGTTTTGTGCTATTAACTTGCTTGTTTTTTTGAAAAAAGGAATTAAAGTGGTAAAGGAAAAAGAGACATATTTATCTACATTTTTTATTAATTTGGAAGGACGAGTGTCCTTTGCCTACGTACCCGTGAGGGATCAAAACCTCTTAGTTCGGGGTAAAAATTGACGTTTGATTTGTTTTGTGTTTTTTA
>Ga0315913_1000586_pt1 | contig 33914 bp, 11 predicted proteins | sample MpolsnodulesMG_FD_207736 | JGI IMG/M metagenome (GOLD analysis project Ga0315913, IMG submission 207736) | Medicago polymorpha root nodule microbial communities from Los Angeles, California, United States - small nodules | ecosystem: Host-associated > Plants > Roots > Nodule | place: USA...
TCCAGTCCCCAAACCACACGTTATTCAGGGCCTGCAGTAACTTGTCGACATCCTTTACATTACCGTAACGAACGAACCCAAATACCCCCCCATTTGCATTCCGTTTCCTTGCGAGATAAACGTCCTCCAAAATTCCACACACCTCAAAACCTCGCCGTAACGAAATATACGATATATTTTCAGGGATATTGGTAAAGTAAAAAGACACGAAAGGTTGCTTGACCTTACCGGATTTGTCGAGAACCAGCTGGTCCCGTCGCCGTTGTCGCAGCTCAAACTCACCGCTGTGATGTCGCGCCCCCTCCACTGTGTGCCTGAAGCCGCGCTGCTGAACCACCTCCACAGACCGCGACCGTCGCCGAACAGGAAGAAGGCGCGCGCTGCTGATGCTGTACGTGCCAAGAGTCCTGCCGCCGCCGGAAAACAGCAGAATCTGAGTGCAGGCGCTGAGCATCCTCCACCTTCCGACCTGGCCTTGAGTACTGAAGCGCCGCTCTGCCATCATACGTCTGTACTGGTGCATCATGGTTCTGTACATCCTCCGAGTCACTGTGCCGCAAAACTGAACCCTGCTGAACCCTAACCCTAGCCTGTCGCCGCCGCTGCAGTCCATCCCATCCCCTTCCTCGCCGTTGATCCACCTGAAACCTGTCCCGCTTTCCATCCGGCTGTTCGAACGCTTTCCTCCTTCTCGGTCTCACAACAGTCCATTCTCCCGTATCCCCCCATATAGTGGCTCCCTGCTTGGCCCCCGTTCCCTCCCATAGTATCTCACATCCGGTGACAAAGAGAACCGGCGCGGTTGCCCACGGTGGAGATGGGAACCGCGATACACTCGACCACTCTCTCTCTCACCTCTCATTCCTAACCTATTTGAAAATTCCAAAGTTTTTTTTATTCTTAGAATTGTTCCCCTTTGTCTTTTATTTTTTTTTATAAGGCACCGCCCAAAAGATTTTCTTTTTTGGGTGGAAATGAACATAAGTTGTTAACAACCAAATAGCCAATACACTAACGTTTTGTCAGCAAAAGAATAAAACAACCAATACTTAATTATCAAATCACGTTCCATTTTTTCTTTTTCCTTTTTATATAAGTTCAAATCACTTCCTTTAAAAAAAAAATTCAAATCACCTTTTTATTAAATAAGTTCGTCCTCAATCTATACACGAATATATGAAAGATAATTAAAAAAAGAGCCAAAGTGGAGATAATATAAGTTATTAAAAATTGCAGAATGGACGGATCCTCCAATGAATGAGCACATGCTTATCTATTTCCAACACACAAGTGCAATAGTATTTTTATGTATTTGCTATTTTTTTTGTCTAATATTATATAGTATTTGCTATTGACTTTATTTATTTAAAACACTAGATTTTTTTTGAAGGGATTTAAAAAACTAAATATTAAATAAGTAATCAATCACTGCATACACAATTTTTTTTAAGACATAAAAATGAAATATATTAACAACGGTAGTGAGCCACTTCAGCACAAGGTGTATCAAAGGGCCACCCCTAGAAAATCACAGTCATACAATATTTACAAACCAAAGGTCAGTCGACATCCAGATATAACAAAGGATCCGGCCATCGTCTCTGAGATTCGTACACAAACGTGACATACACAAAAATATTATATTAGAAAATCTAGATATTCAGTTTGTATTTTATTATGTTCAGTAGTCAAATAGCCTACGTTCATTTAAGAATATCTAAATCATTTCAGATAATCAAATAACTCATAAAATTAATTTTTGTGTAAAACTATAAGTATAAGTGAAATATAAAATTAATTTTTACAAATAATTAAATAAAATATAAATGATACAAAATGAAACTTTTTTTTTTGTGCTGGCCAAGATTTGAATCCCAAACCTTATATATATTATGCATTGTCCTTACCAACTGAGCTAAGATCACGAGGACACAAAGTGAAACATTTAAAAATACTAAATATTCTGTAAAAATTATAAAAAATAAATTTGATATGAAAAATTATATTTAACATTTAAATAAAAAATAACAAATGTGTAATGATTAAGATTATTTTTAAAAATATAAGTTGTATTTTTTATTACTAAAATTTATATTTGTTGAGTTATGCTATATTGTATGTGTTTTTGCATTCAATTTAAACAACTTTTTAAAATTCTACCAAAATTGTATGTGTTGTTGCATTCAATTTAAACAACTTTTTAAAATTCTACCAAAACTTAATCAATATACATCTTCTTTTTGGTGGAAAAGAAAGGGTAACCCCGAAAGAAAAAACAAAATAACTACCGTCTAGATATTTCATTCTACTTTTTTTTTTGTTGGTAATATTGACTGCATTAGTTTTAAATTTAAAATAAAGTACGATTATAACATTGATTTTCTTTAAAGGAAAGATCTAACATTGATGAAATTAAAAAAACATTTTCTTAAAAACTACATTTAAAATATATCATATTATTATATTTTAAATCAAATATTTGATGTAAGATAGAAACTGTCAAATTTTAAAAAAAGACAAAATTATGAAAAATAGTGGAATAAAAACTTTATAATAAGGAATGTTAAAGATAGATAAATAGTTTTTTTTCCCGAGGAAATAGATAAATGAATAGTTTTGTTTCAATTTTTTCCAAATAATAATAATATGGTATCACTTTGTTTCTTCCTCTTTTTTGTACAAGTAGGATACAATTTGAATTTCATACCCATTCTTTCTTAATAAAGATCTAGATTGGATTTGTCTCGTTTGACTAAATCTAGAAATTAAAAATAAAAATAAAAAACAAATAAAAAAAACACTTTCGGCACAAAAACTCAAAGGACGGTGGGTGCAAGTGCAAAATGCAAGTGCAACTGGTAGAGAGAGAAAGAAGAAAGAGTTCAACTACAACAACTTGATTTGGAGTAACATCAACGTTAATACGTAACATACAAACAATGTCAAACAAATAAAACAACAACAACAACGTGTGCTAGGACCATTTACTTTTCCTCTTAATTCAAGTTCTTGTTTTTCATCCATTGTTGAATCCAAACTGCATCTTTTCAACTTTGAGCAAATGGGTATGTTAAAGTTTTGTTTTTTATTCTTTTTTTCTTCATTGGGTACCTAGATTCACTTTCATTTTCTCTCTTTTTATTTTGCTGCTAATTTTGTCATTTTTTGTTATATATTTTTGTATTTTGATTTTCTTCATTGTGATGTGAAGAACCCTAGATTGATAAATCTTGGGTTTAGAAATATAGGTGGAGGGGTTTTGATTTTGTTTCTAGTTGTATCTCTATTTTGAGTTTGACCATGTTTGTCAAGTTTGATAAGATTTGTTTTTCCAATGGTGTTTAATGTTTTGGATTGGTATGGTAATGCTCTTTTTGCTTAACTTGTATTTGTAACTTTATTTCTAATTTCCTGATTTACTCTTGAATGGATTCTTCTTGTTATGTTTGGCTTTAAAATAGTTAGTGTATGTTTGGTGGAACTTTTGGTGGTATAATTGATTCTATATTGGTATAATTGATTTTGACATGTTTGGATATTCTTAAGTATAAATATAATTGATTCTAACTAGAAGCTAGAATTTGAAGTTTTTACCTCTACAATTGGTTTTTAGCCTCAAATTTATTTTTCAACTTACTTCTACATGAATATTTCTACACATAAATCACTTATTCAACTTATTTTTAGTTAAAATCAATTCATTTAAAATCGATTTTTGTCACTACAGAACCAAACCCACTTTTAGACTAATTGAGTGAAGAGCTTACAAGTTTCCAAAATTGTAGTGGCTGGACTAGAGGTGTATTTTATTTGAAAACTTACCGCGATATTCACACTCAAGCTTGCACGATCTCAGTCATATATAGTCATTCATGTCATGCAATGTAGAATTTATTACATTAAAATATGGTGTTTTCATTGTGTAGGCTTTTATACTTGATTTTCATGTGGCTAACATTTATTCTTTACTCCATTTATAAATATCATGTGTATTTGTTCCCATTTATGTGATATATCGTATTGACTGTTAACTTGTCGCTAAAAGGATCATGATTCTGTTCTATTTGCAGGGCAGTTTCTTTATAGGTACAACCGTTCTTGAGAGTTGATAGCTTACAAGATTGCCAATGCTGCTTCAAATTTCTATATAGTGACTTCACCGGTCAGTTACTAAAGTCAAGAATTTTTATTTTTACCCAAACATTAATGTATTCTTCTTCTACAAAGACAACAAATGATGCTGTGATGCAACAGTCAAGACTCTAGAAAAAGTTTTTATAGGTAAGCATGGATCCTAGAAATGAATACCAGCCTGGATCACAGTCAATAATGCATGACCACATGGATGGAATTTATACGAGTAGAAGACCGCGTGACCTCAATACATTGGAAGTTAAACCTGTACAGCATTATTCGATACAGACGGGTGAGGAATTCTCTCTTGAGTTTATGAGAGATAGGGCAAATATCGGGAAGCCTGTATTTTCGAATGTCAGTGATCCTAATTATACAACTGGTTATATGGAACTGAAAGGCATTTTAGGAATCAGTCACGGAGGATCTGAGACTGGATCAGACATGTCCATGCTATCAATGATGGATAAATATCCAAAAGAGTTTGATAGAAGCAACTATGGATCAATTCGATCGATACCAAGAACTTCGCTGCATCAGGACAACAGACAGTTTGTGCATGGATATGGCTCTTCCGAAAGTTATGATAACTCGTCAATTATGATGAAGTTTCTTTGTAGCTTCGGCGGTAGAATATTGCCACGGCCAAGTGATGGAAAACTAAGGTATGTTGGAGGCCAAACACGCATTCTCCGTATAAGAAAGGACATATCTTATCATGAGCTTATTCAAAAAGCGTTGGTGATCTATAACCAGGTTCAGACAATTAAGTACCAGCTGCCCGGGGAAGATCTCGATGCCTTGGTATCTGTATCATCCGATGAGGATATACAGAACATGATGGAAGAATGTAATCATCTAGAAGATAGAGAAGGATCACAAAAGCTTAGGATGTTTTTGTTCTCAATCAGTGATTTGCAGGATGCTCAGTTTGGTCTCACCTCCATGGGCGATGATTCTGAAGTCCAGTATGTTATTGCTGTTAATGGCATGGACTTGGAGTCGAGAAAAAACTCAAACATGGTTGGTTTGGGCTTTTCTGCAAGCGATATAAATGAATTGGAGGGGGAAAATATTGACAGACAGGGCAATGCTCCCCAGATGAACAATTTCGACTCATCATTGGCTACTCATTTTTCACAACCAATGATACCAACTTCCTCAAATTCATACGGAATGTATCCAGTATTTTATGGCGATCAAATGATACGCCACGGTGAACCTAACGCTCATGGTCAATATTTTATGAATCATGGTGTTGATCCTTCTTATAAACCTTTTATGGAAGGGGCTCCTATTAACATGCTTCCTCATATGCCGAATACTCAACAAGGGATTTTTAATGAAGGCTATCCTCCTGGTGGAGTACAAGTGCAAAATTCAGAAGTACCTGAAACTTTGGCGAGAATGATGGCTGACAGTTCAATTCAGCAAGAAACACTATCGCTGTCTCCTTCTCAACTGTTTGACGGTTATATAAAAAATGATTTTCCAGAAGCATCCGTCGTAGTTACTGCTCCAGAGGGGAATTCATTGCCTCCGACAAGAACAAACCAACTCTCAGATAATGACGAGGTTTCTTCTACTTCCAGCAGTGCATTTGTTGCGGGTCCTTATGTTGATTCTCGCAACAATGCAGTTGACTTGAGTTGTCTTCACCCTCCTCCTCTTCCTAAAAGAGTTTATTATTCAGAAAGAATTCCAAGGGAGCAAGTAGAGTCGCTGAATCGATCCACAAAGTCAGATGATGCGGTCAATACTCAGTTTCAAGTTTCAGATTTACTTTCTGGTGTCAGTTCGCAGGACTCAGCTATAGACTCCGGTAACAACTTGCATGATGGAAATCCGTCTAATCTAGCCAAGGAAATGAACATCACAGCGAAGCCCTTGCCTGCAGATGGCGAAGGAACCAAAGATATATTAAATAAGGATGTTATGTTGGGAACAGAAAATTATCGTAACGATAACCATAAAGAATCCCCGCTTGAAGGTAAATCAGACATCCCTGTGAAAGAATCAAATGGTGATTTTAACATGCAAGCATCACCTGTTCCTTTGAATGCGAACACAACTGCGAAAGTTGATCCCCAAGCGCAAGGTGACATTCTTATTGATATTAATGATCGATTTCCACGTGAATTGCTTAATGATATGTTCTCCAAAGCAATACTAGAAGAAGAAGATTCCTCTAGTCAACATCCATTAGCTTCAGATGGAATGGGTTTAAGTATAAATATGGAAAATCATGAACCTAAAAGTTGGTCGTATTTTCAAAAATTGGCACAAGAAGGGAACGACAATGCATCTCTTATTGACCAGGATCATCTTGGTTTTTCACCTGGTGTAGTTGGAGATAATAGAGCTCAACATGTTGTACCTTTAACAACTGATGAAGTTCCACTAAACCGTGCAGAATTCCATCTCAATTTTGGTGAAGAAATTCAGAAGGACTTGCATGGAGAAAATGAAGCAGAAACTACTGTTCTGAAATCAAATTTTGATCAGTCTCAAATTAATGATACTGAAAGTATGCAATTTGGTGCTATGATAGAAAACCTAAGAGCAGAAGAGTCAGAATATGAGGTACTATTGTAGTATTTTTTTCTTTTTTTTTTTGTTGTTGTTGAGAATCTTACTAATATGCTTATATGCTGACGAAAGTTCTTTTTCCTTTAACTTAGGTTGAAAAGTTTGAAGAGAAAAATAGCAGTCTACCTCCTCTTGATCCTTCTTTAGGAGAATTTGATATGAGTACTTTGCAGGTAAGATGTTCATTTTTGCATGTGCAATATTTCTTCTGTGCCGTGATATTCATTTTGGGGAGGAAGGGGTTTAGATTGGATTTTGTTAAAGAAAGATCATTGCTAGTAATTTTTCTTTTGACAATGAATTGCTCTGCTGTGTATAATTTGGATTCTTGCATTTTAGTGATGAACATGACATTGTCGTGTCAGTCTATTCCTACCCACTTAATTTCATATAAATCGTATGAATGTTGCGTTGGTTGCTGCAGCAGGAAATAGAATCACTCATTGTTCATTGTTTTGACTCTACAAATTAGAATATATGAAATATCTCTGAATATCTTTGCTATTATGTTTGAATATCTTATTCTATTTCCCAGTATTAACTTTTAATCTAAGAGTATCTTATCTTGTAAGATTAATTTCTATATTGATTAGCTATTATCATGATTTCTTACCTGTTTTCCCTATTTATTTCGGATTAGGAGTCTTTATCCTATAATAGGATTAGTGTTTAGTTTCTTTTATATTAAGTGATCATCAATAATGTTCATTTATTTAAAATCCTTAACTTCGTTACTATGATACTATGTATCTCCTACTCCCTCTAACAAAATATAAGCAAAAGTGAGTCAAGGAAAGTTAATGTATTTGGTACAAAATTTGGACCAAATACATTAACTTCCTTTGACTCACTTTTGCTTATATTTTGTTACAGAGGAAATTTAAAGAATGTCAGTAAGAAAATTCCATACAAATTGCTACATCCTGGACCAAGACCTCTCATTCTCTCACTGGACCAGTAGTTGTTGATTTCTTCTTGTTTTAAATTTGTTTTGAAATTTCCTTCCTGCAACAAGTTGCAAGCGCATTAAATCAAATATTGTTCATTTGACCAAAAACTAAGGTTGTGCTTTATTCCATAATACCAAAAATCTAGACAAATACTTTGTAAACTCTTATTCTTCCTGTTGCGATAATACTCCCCCAGTTTTTTAGACAAACTCTGTGATCTGGAAATCAATTCAATAAAAAACTTGCATAAGTTTAGTTGGAGATATATTAAGTTTTTCTTTTCTTAAAACAAAATGAGCTTAATAAACTTCAAAGAGGTAGTTATGTGTATGGTGTGCGCGCTTCAGCTAGTGGGATTCTTGTTGGGAAAGTATTAGCAAATAGAAGTTACGAAGCTATTGGTGGCCTATTTATGTAACTACTATAATTCTTTGATCAAGTGTTTCTTTGACATGTCTATTTCTAACATATAGATCAATAATGTGTTTTATGGACAATTGAGTTCAATCAAGCTGGCCATCATACGCGTCTCGGATATTCTCCTTCTCTCATCTGACCATGTAAAACATTTTTGTGATCATCAAGTTGTTTGAACATCAATCATTTGGAAAACAAAATCAACAAAAAAGAACACTCAAAGAAAAAGAGCTACTGGGATTCTTGTGTGTGTTCGCAATGTGCTTATATGATTTTATCCTCATTTACAATCAGAGATAGCAACATCTAGTCGAACATATAAAAATAATAATAATAATAATAATCAAAATTTATCTAATTAAATTAAAAATTATATTGAGCAAATTTAAATTTATTATTTGATTTTTGTAATAATCTTAGATACTAAAATTTCTATATTTGAGATGTATTTTAAAATCGAGTTAGATTGAAAATTAATTGTATATATGTTCAAAAGTATATACATGCTTCAGATTTAATTGTCATGGTTAAACACATACATGAATTTAAGTTCATTTATTTAATTGTTCTGATGCATATTATAGGTCATAATGAATGAAGATCTTGAAGAGCTGAAAGAACTAGGTTCCGGTACCTTTGGAACTGTATATCATGGAAAATGGCGAGGAACAGATGTTGCAATTAAGAGAATAAAGAAGACTTGCTTCACTGGTCGATCATCTGAGCAAGAGAGACTGGTAATGATAATCTCATTGTATTTTCTTGGAACTGATTCCATGATAATGTTAATCTCTGAGAGCTGTAAAATTGTATCTGCTTCTTTTTCAGACTGTTGAGTTTTGGCGGGAAGCTGATATTCTTTCCAAGCTGCATCATCCAAATGTGGTGGCGTTTTATGGTGTAGTTCAAAATGGACCAGGAGGAACAATGGCGACTGTTACAGAATATATGGTTGATGGTTCTCTTAGGCATGTCTTACTTCGCAAGGATAGGTAACGAATACATACCTCGATAGAGCTTTTCTTATGTTTATTTCTAGGTTGTCAGTATTGGTAAATAGTGCCGCTATCCTGGCGGAGTGGGTGGTTGCCACCAGTGTCTCCCAGTGTGTCACGAGTGGATGGTGCGGTCGGAGCAGCCGCTTTCGCGACCCCAAGTCGCAGAATAAATTGCTGAAATAGCATGCTACTGAGCCACGCCATAAAGGGGGGAGGAAAATCCAAAAAAATGGAAAATCTGGAAAAAAAAAATCACCATTCCTGTCGGTATTCCTTCCTCCCAAACTCACGCCAGACACATTTTCCGCTCATCTCTGTCTGATGAAGTTAAAACTGTGTCTCAACTACCCAACATGGTCTCTTTGTACAGGTTTAAAAACAATAAATAGAATAATTACAGAATATTCTATCTCCGTTTACAAGATATGATATGATACGATATGTCTATCCTATACAATAAATACATGGACCGATCCTAATCTTATTTTCAACAGTTCTATTTTAGTTTTTATAATCTGTAGCTCGTTGAATACGGTACTAGTATAATTTATCAAGTCTTAAAGAGTGAATGACGATGAATCTCTCATTATGTTTTACTGATGGATTTAAGAATCATTGCATGATTTTTCATTGTAGGTATCTTGATCGTCGCAAGAGGCTGATAATTGCAATGGATGCAGCTTTTGGAATGGAATATTTGCACTCCAAAAATATTGTGCATTTCGACTTAAAATGTGACAATTTACTTGTAAACTTAAAAGATCCATTACGGCCAATATGCAAGGTATCGAAACTGAAAACCTTTCTCCTATTTTCCATGAACTTTAAATGATATTCATTTAATACAAAGGTTGAGAAGACTAAGAAAATTTATATTTCAGGTTGGTGATTTTGGTTTGTCAAAAATTAAACGAAATACATTGGTTTCTGGTGGGGTGCGAGGCACTCTACCTTGGATGGCACCAGAGCTGCTGAATGGTAGCAGCAGCAAGGTCTCCGAAAAGGTAGAATTTTGAAATGTCTAAACTAACTACTTTTTATTTAACGACAGACTTCTGGTCATCATAGCTGTTTGGAGCAAAAATTTAGGGTTAAATATGTTAGTATTTATATTTATCTTGAGTTTTGGTTTTTTTTTAATCCCTACAATTTATAAAACTGTATGTTTTTTCACTTTTTAGGTTCTAAAAGTATGTAGCTTTGTAATTTATAGACTATAAAGTTGATACAAAGAAACTAAAAATAAAAGATGAAAATTATATAGGGACTAAACATTTATCCTAAAAATTTATGTGGAATTGTATTTATTTGAGCCTTTATTTTACTTGTGATGATTGAACATGATCTCTGGAAATTAAAGTATTTCAGAAATTCAGTTTATAATCCATGTTGATCTCCTTTCACTCGCCTTGTTGCTTGCTTGTAGTTTTGGTTTTTGATATTGAGTTTTTGATTTGTAGGTTGACGTGTTCTCGTTTGGCATAGTACTATGGGAGATTCTTACTAGTGAGGAGCCATATGCCAATATGCACTATGGTGCAATCATAGGTGCGCAATCTTTTTCTTATGCTCTTGTTTACGTTTTCTGTGGTGGAGCCTGAACTTGGTTCTTGTTGCATTTTTTTGAAAATGTGGTTAATGAATCAGATTATGTTAGGGTTTACTCCGAAGCCTTGGGCTTCACGTATGAAAGATGTGTTAGGAAACTATGTCTACTGTATTTATATAGCTGGTTAAAAGAAGTTTTGCGGTGTTGTGTCCAATTGCTCGTGTCTGTTCCTTCCTTTGTTATTATAGAATTTTTTATACTTTTGAATATGAGATTTGTTTGAGTTTATTTGATCTCTTGTTATTATAGAATTTTTTATACATAAGGACTTGTATGATAAGCACTTATAGTTGTTTATCCAAACAAGATCTTATTAAAGTTTGTATGTAATCAACTAGCCATCTGTGTATCATAAGGGTATCCTGAAGTTCTATATTCCAATGCAGGTGGAATTGTCAACAACACACTAAGGCCAACAATCCCAAATTATTGTGATATTGAATGGAGAACACTGATGGAGCAATGTTGGGCACCAAATCCTGCAGTTAGGCCATCCTTCACAGAAATAGCGAGTCGACTACGCACTATGACAACTGCAGCCGTCCCAACCAAATCACCGGGTCACAAGGCATCCAAATGATTGAAACAAATACTGATGGCATGGAAGTATTTGATATCAAGAGTCTCTGCAGTTTTTGTATGACAGGAGTCCCTTGTATTTTGTTGTTGTTGTGTCACTATTTTGATTTAAATACATGTCTGATTGAAATATTGTTATACACTAATTTACATTCATAGAAGTTCAGAATAATTTTCTGTTTAATCATTCTATAAAATTCACTTAAACATCTCCATTGAAGATGCTCTACTAAACTTCACATGAAACAAAAATAAAATAAAAAATACTTTGCAAGTAGCACCATATAATTAAAAATGCATTGAAAGTAAGCAAGTTTCAAATATATGTTAGTAAAAAAAAAAAGAACTTACAGATAAATGTATTTTTTCTAACTCGGGAATGGGGAATATAATCTATGTATTTAGAGAGTGGGAGTATTATACATTTCTCAATAGAGACCCTATATTTATCTTACAAATACAAAGTTTGGTGGTCATCACTCTATGCTATTGCTATCACTCACGGGATGGTTACAAAGAATTTGAAGAAACTCTGTAGAAAAATACTAAAATAAAGGAAGAATATGTGCAACTTTTAGAAAATTAATACGTAAATATGAATGTATCCCTGTCTTATTATTATTTTTTATTCAATTATTTCTCTCTTTGTTGAATCTAACCTACACTAGAAGATGAGAATACAAGTTGAAATATTGTGAGATATTTTTTCGGGGTTTTTGTTAACGAGTGTCCTGGAGCACTCTTTAAGGATTCTAAAAGAAGAAATTAATTTATTTTATAAAAAAGTTAAATATTTTTTTTATTTTCAATGAATTAATTACACATTTTTATAAAAAAATTATAATTTAAAGGTCTTAAAAGGTATCTGAGGGCACTCGTTAACATTCTTTCAGCCCAGAATGCAGAATGCAGGGGACTTGTAGTAATTCATAGGTGGGATATTCTTTGATGTATTTTGACATATTTAGGATATTTATAAGGATATTTAGGACTTATTTTTCTCAAGAAGTTCATAATATTTTTTTAGTTCCCCCTTTCCTCTCAAAATCAAATCACGTGATTTTTACTATTTTATTTTTTCATTTCCCATCTTCTGATTAAAAAAGCATTCAATTGGAAAATAACAACACTTTTTGTTGCAACATGCAACTGTATATAATGAATTTTACACTGACAGAGAAATAAAAGAGACTTTGCATTCTGCAGTCAAAATCAAAATAAAGTAGCACCATATAATTAAGAATGCATTAAAACTTCCAGAAAATTGTAGTGAGAAATCGATATGAGAGTTTAAAAGGTAGAATCAAAACATGCTATTAAAACAATTATTTCAAAAAATAAAAAGAAGATTCCGACCTACCGGATTCGAACCAGTGACCTAAGGATATCTGAGGTTGTACCACTACAGTCCTCCGCTCTACCAACTGAGCTAAGGTCGGATTATAATAATGCATGAGAATGAAAGTATAAGGTTCTCAATAGAAAATACGATATTATTAAATGTTATTACAAGAATGCAAGGACTATGCCAAGAATATTCTCACTAGTCTGCTGTCATACTTTATTGCAAATTATCTTCACCATTATTTACATTCTCTTACTAGCAAGATTCATTCAAACTATATGGTTTTAAAAAAGAAAAATGAAAAACAATTGGAGTTGAATGTTGAGGTTGAATTAAACCATGGTTGTGCTAAGTTGGTCTAATCTGGGATATTAAATTCAAAATGGTTTGTACAGTTTGAAGTGCTAAATTTAATTAAGTACACAAAATGTGAATGTATAGATCCCATTTACTTCCACACCAAATCCAAAAGCATATTTCTAGAACTATGCTAAATCGGCATGGCAACAAAACTCGTGCCCATGGATACCCGTCCAAACTAACCCCAATTTGATTGGGTTTGGGTTTTCCCGATTTCAAAATACGGGTACGGGACGGATAACATGGATATATGTACCCACCCCGAACCCATACCCAAACCCTACCTGAATGTAGAAAGGTCATATTTTTGTTTTTGTTAAGGGGGTTAATAATGATATGCCATGTTATTTGGTTTGATAATTGTCATGATATAAGAACTTTTATTGATAGTTAAAGGAGCAACCAAATTATTCGGTAAGGAAATGTTAAAATGAGCGCAAATTGTTGGATAATGCATTACAACATTACCATTGAAGCTTAAAAAAAGTTCTTTCTTTATTAAAAAAATTGATTCACTGCTGGGACGGGGATGGGGCGGGAATACCCGAGCCCATTGGGGATGGGGATGAGATTCAATTTCTCATCCCCGTTGAATTTGGGTAGGGTAACGGGTAAGTACATGGGAGTAGGGGATGGGGATGGGGAAGGCAAAACTCGTCCCCACCCCGCCCCATTGGCATGCCTAATGCTAAAGTTGATATTGTACACATCAATTTCCAAAAGAGTACTTATGATCCAATGTATTTTTTAGAAGAAAAAACATTATTTAGTAAAGGATTTTGTAGTAATTAGGAGGTTTCATCACTTGAGTGACGTGATTTTTGGTTATATTGATGACACTAGTGTATAATATAGATGAAAGAGGATGATTGATTAAAATAAATTATTTATATCAAAGAGAATGATTAATTAAGAAAAAAATAAAAACAATGTAACTAATATTAGGGATTTACTTTTCCCATCCTATGCCTTTCCTCGCGCGCCCTATTTTTTTTTCTTCCAATTTTACCCGGATTATGTTTTTTGAAATAGATTGTTAGAATTTTGCAGATTAATCCGGATAATAAAATCCAGAAAGGTCTTTTACTAGAATTTTAAGTTTTGAAATTCGTAAAATAAATGCAAATAAACATATAAACTAGAAATAAAAAGACAAAAAGATAAAAACAACTCATTTTATTAATATATGAACAATACATTACAGTAATGTTGAAGCTTTTTAAGCTTATTACATAAGAACCTAAATCTATTTCTAATCTCTTAAGAGCCTAATTCTAATCTCCTAAGAACCTAACCACTGGTATGTGATAGGACATACCAGCAGCTTCCCTGTTGGAGGGTAACCAGGGGAGGAGGGAAGAGGAGGGTGGGAAGAAGAAAACAATGCCCTTGAGGGAGGTAGGGGGTGCTCAAACTTACGCCCAGGCAGGCCAAGCTAAGAACCACACTGGCCCATATGACCCCTAAATGAACCTCATTGCAGTGCGGTTCCATCCTCATTGACCGTTCATACAAACCCTGAAAGTTTTCAATGGGGCCCTTATCTATGAAAGGCCAACGATGGAAAACTATGGTTGTAGAAGGAAGAAGAGGAGGAAGAGAGGGTGGGAGAGGATGGTGTGAGAAACAGTGGGGTTTGGAAGGTTATTTATAGGGAGGGTGGGTCAAAAAACGGTTGGGAGGTCATAAATGCAGTCAAAAAACGTGGTAAAATACGTTTTTTTGACTTGACCACCGACAAAACATGTGGTGCAAACCACCGACCATGACACTGATGCAGTCCGGAATATACAATTTGGAATGCACCTGTTTTTTCCGGAATATATATTCCGGATTAATACGATACTGGTGAACGAGAGAAAAGTTGACACTTCTTGTAGGGTCAAGGAAGTTCCGGAATGTATAATCCGAAAGCTTCAGCATTGAATTCTTTTGTGTGGAGCCATTAATGTATGTTTGAACGGTTACAACCACTAACACGTTTTCATTGATTGTAGTAATGACCTAGAACTTTTTTTAGGCTATGAATAGGTTTCCATCTTCAACAAATACCTTTATTCTTCACTTCACCTCTTTTCTTCCATTTTCTTCAATTTTTTTAGTTTTTTAGGGGTGTCGGTGGTGTCATGGTCATTGTTGACTGTTCATATGAACACTGCAATTGCATTGCAGCTTGTGTGGGGTTCATATAACGGTCAACATAGACCCTTCACATCAAAGAAAGACACAAAAAAGCACATAACATCTGGTCCGGAATTCGTTTTCCGAATAACACTAACAATCTGTTCCGGATTATATAATCCGGACTAGAGGTATTTTTGAAAATTTTGCAGGACGCACAAGAAGGCAGCATGGTGGGAAAAGTAAATCTCCTAATATTATCAATGTCACCAAAAATAATATGTCATAAATGTCATCCAAGATGTTCAAAGTAGCCCCAAATCCATATTATTGTCTTTCTTTTATCATCATCATCACTTGAGCACCATTCAAAAAAAATAATCATCACTTGGACCTTTGTTTTATTTCTTTTCGTACACTAGCAATACATAATACAAATATATGGTGGAATTAAATATAAACTCTTTAAATAAAAATATAATAGAATACTATGCTATGCTTGACCAGAAAAAGAAAAAAAAAGAATACTATGCTATGAATAAATTAAATTAAAGGCAGTTGATTGGAGGCCGCCCAGAAGAAAAATTGATAAACAAATACGAGACAGCTCTTAAAAATGGGTTTAACAGGAGAGCTGGAAACATTTGTCTTGAGTATAAAATTTCAAATTTAATTTTTAAATACCGACGGTTTAGATTTGCATTCAATCACAATTTGCAGTTTCAATATATGTGCACGTAGAAAACAACATTATGATATGTTTATATAGTGAGATCTTTTTTTGATGTGGAAATAATTTTCATTTAACAATGTTTGACACCAAATTAAATTCAAAGATAGTATAAGTACAACTAGGAATATCTTTGATCCGAACATAATATGGATTATTCGAAAGAGTAAATTTTACAAAAGTGATCTCATTTGATCCAATGCATTTTCCTTTCTCCTTGTTTGCTCCCCCACCAAAATTACAAATCATACTTTTCATATGAGCACATGGTGGATTCTAGGGTGAGGGTCCAATTAGGTTCTTCACCGGTGAACCACGAGAAAAACACCAATAGATTAAATAAGTGGTTCAGATTTATTTAAATTAAAAGAGGGAGCATGTAGAACTGCTCACATTCAATCATATCCTGCAATGGTTTCACCCGTTGTTAACCGTAATTAATTGTTACGAACCGAACCGAACCAAACCATTACAAATCAATTAATTTCTTTTCACACAAAAATCTGAACCATTTTTCTAAACCCTAATTCCATTTCAAATTCAATCAAATTCACCATCTTCAATCTTCAATCACCAAAACCATTTTCTTTTTTACTTCATTTTTGTCATGATAAGAAGAATGACCACACATTAGTAGAGCAAAATTTATCATATTTTCGCTTATCCTAATATCTGATAAATACGATATCATATTATGCATTTTTTATATAAAAATGTTTCACCTCTGTTCTTAAAAAAGGAATGGTAGCCACAGATTCAAGGCTTTTAGGCCAACATTTATTTAGGATCATATATAAGGTCCCAAATTCTGTGGAGACAGATAAAGAATAATCAATATGAAATGAATTTGGTGATTGAAGATTGAAGATGGTGAATTTGATTGAATTTGAAATGGAATTAGGGTTTAAAAAAAGGGTTCAGATTTTTGTGTGAAAAAGAATTAATTGATTTGTAATGGTTTGGTTCGGTTCGGTTCGTAACAATTAATTACGGTTAACAACGGGTGAAACCATTGCAGAATATGATTGAATGTGAGCAGTTCTACATGTTCCCTCTTTTAATTTAAATAAATCTGAACCACTTATTTAATCTATTGGTGTTTTTCTCGTGGTTCATCGGTGAGGGACCTAATTGGATCCTCACCCTAGAATCCATCTGAGCACATCCGGAAGTTTGAAACAACTCATTACATAAGTTGGTATAGCGTGAACTGCATAAGACATATGGTTACCTTTCCAACCCTTTAGTTTCTTCTAGATTCTATCTTGAACAAAATTGAATACCCGTTGTCTTGACCCAACAAAATCAAGAAAGAGGTTTTTTGAGGGACTAGGAACAAAAAATTTCTATCATCAAGAACATTTCGACCAAATGAGATTTATTATTTGTTTAAATTGATAACCTGTCCAAAAATTGGTTGATATATATTGAGAATTTTGTTCACCATTTAAACATCTTGATAAGAAATTATATCTATTTTATAGTGATATCTGATGGAGAGTATGTGTAAAATAATTTCATATTATAGATACATACAAATTAAACTCTTAATAATATTGTTATAAATATGAAATATCCTCCTTAAAAAAAATGAAATATCCAATATGATATATCTACTTTATTTGACAATCAATCTTATATCTGTTTAAACTCTAGTTTATTGGTTTGCAAGATAAATATCCACTCTTAGTTAAAATTTCTCTATGCACAAACTATTTTTTCTAAATTACAAAAATGTTGGTTATTATTTAAGGGTTTTTGCTAGAATAACTTGCTAAAAAACACTTTCATAAAAGGTGTCTTTTAGCAAAACCCATTATTTAAAGTGTTCGAGTATCTTTTTTTCTTTTGACAGTAAATGTTCGAGTATCTTTTCACAGTAAATGTTCGATGTTTGACATGTTCTCTTTATGTTGTGGGGGCGCTGGAAATGACGAAGTTCTTGGGAGGAAGAGCAAGCAAGGGAGTGTTGTAAATTATTACTTCCAATTGTTTTGCAGGTTGACGTGGGAGACATGTGGATTTGGCAACTTCATTTATCATAAAATACAATGTTATAAGTGTTTATAATTATCTTCTTTCAATGGGTCAACCTAACTATGGATATTATTCACATAACTTTTGCCATAAAGAGGTTCCACTAAAGGTCAACCTTTTCGTTGGGTGTATGTTGCACAATCGGATACCAACAACAAATAATTTAATCAGGAGACGAGTGCTTCTGCCAAATGCACAATTATGTGCGGGCAGTTGTGGCATCTAGGAGGATATCGATCATCTCTTTTTTGTCTTGCGACTTCCTCGGAAAAAATTGGTTTGATAATTATAATTGGCTAGGTTTTGTTACGGTTCAAATAGTTAATGAAATTTAGTTTACGATAAAACTTATGTACTTTTCTCTAACTGTTTTTCACACGGTTATTAACTAAATTAACCATGATTTTTATTATAACAAACTTTGAGAAGAATCTAAATTCGAGAGCATTATTGTTAATTTCATTAAGAACCATACGAAAAACATATTAAAAAAAACACCTAAACTTCATCCTTTAGCTAATGACAAATTTATTGAAATAACTCAAAGTTCAAATTCTATTTACAACAATCTTTGACCAAACTCCACTATGTCTAAATCTAACACTATTCCACTAAGAACCTGATGGCTAAACAAAAAAGAATTTAGAATAGTATTTGGTGGATATCCGTGTTTTTTTTTTTTGGTTGGAGTTTGAATTCCAAACTTTACATATATTATGCATTGTCGATACTAACTGAGCTAAACTTACAAAGACTTGGTGAACATTAGTTTAATCTAGTGATTTGATACGAAGAGAGAAAAATAATATAATGATAATAAGTATATAATACAATTTAGAGGTGTTGAAATATAATTGTTAAGAAAACCAAGAGTAGCATTAATTTCACTACATACTGCATGTATCAAACACAAGCGCAGTTAACGATTTAACGATTACCGAACTGTAGCAGTAATAAGAATATAATAATAAATCAAAAAGAGGAACAAAATTTTGTGTCTTACTGTATTCTTAACTCTTTGACTATTTCACTGACACAACACAACAACCTTATTTTTTTTAATCATTCCACAAAAAAAACACAAACATATAGAGCTTCTACATTCCACCACAGATAGATATAATATATAGAGAGAAATAAAACTGTTTGTGTGTGTGTAAAGACAGAAGAGAGAGAAAGTATCTGTCTTTGTGTGTGTTGTGCTGCTGTGCTGTCATTTTGTTCCAAAAGCATCATTCAGTTACAGTTACAAGTAGATTCAGATTTTTCACAACTCAATATAGAACAAAAACATGGGATAGACAAACAAAGTTTGATTCCTTTTAGCTTACTTTTCAAGATATTTATATACTTTTTTTTTCATGGCTGTTATTGTGAAACCCTCTTGAAGCATATCATCAATCAGGTATTTAGATAATTCTATTTGATTTTCTACTTGATCTAGTTTTTATTTGATCTTTTGTGAATTATATGTATTTTTGTTTGTTAAATTATACTTGATTTATGAGATTATGATAATCTATCATGTGTGTTGAATTTTGATGGAGAAAGGTTGAAGTTAGGACTTAGGACCCCTCAAGTTTGATGAATTTTGGATTTCATGATTCTGATGAGAGTTGACTTGAATTGATATGATATTTTTTTTATGTATGGATCCTTTTTTTAGGTGGTTAAATTGACTAGAATTGACTTTAATTATTTGTTCAATTATACTTCATTTAATCTTTGCATGTGATTTTGTTTTTGTTATGTTATTTTCCATGATGAAACCTGTACCTAACTTCTTCAGTGCCCTATATGACAATTAAATGATCAAATTTGGTTTTTTAGAACACTATTGTGCATTTTATAAATCTTTTTCTTCTTCTTATGGTACTTTAGGGTTTAAAATTAAAAAGTTGTTGTGGAATGAGCTGGGGGTTGAAACCCTTTGGTTCTTAGGGAAAGGGTCCCTAGTAATCCGGAGTTCCACCCAGAAATCGAACTCCGGTTCTCCAGAATGATTCGTCCTTGTACAAGATGGATGACTCTTTTTATTCAAAGACTAGACTAAACTGTCTGATTAATAGCTAAATGAAGATCATGAAGGAACAATCTTAGATTTATAGTATCCTCTCAGCCTTATAAGTTTTAGAGAAATTTATGTGATTTTGTACTCTTCAAGCTATTTTAGGAGGCTGAGACTATATTTTTGTCTCTCATTTATGGCAGGTAAATGAATTTGCGGATGGTTTATGATTTATTTGATATCGTAATTTTAATAGCTCGATCGTTGATATAAATTCTATTGATTGTATCAGTTATTATTCTTGCAATCTGTTCTATTGATGGTCTATGATCTATTTTAGATCGTAATTTTAGTAGCTCAATTGTAATTTTAGTACAATACACCAAATGGTGGGACCCCTTCCCGGACCCTGCGTATGCGGGAGCTTCAGTGCACCGGGTTGCCCTTTTAATCGTTGGTATAAATTCTATTGATTGTATCAGTTTCTGTTCTTGTAATCTGTTCTGTTTTGTATCTGTTCCTTTAATGTATCTGTTGTTCCATCTTAATCTCATGCTAAAAAGCTTCTAAATTTCATCATTCTTACAGGGGGACATTTTGACCGTACTTTAATCATCAAATACAGTAGTTAGTCTTGATAGTTCTGAAGATTGTGGAAGCTTCTTCATATGTCGATTATGGTGAGATAAACTGTGGCATAAATGAAGCTTCTCTCCGACTCATTGCTATGGATTAAGAGTTCAAACATTGTGTTGTTTAATAACTTAGCAGTCTTATCAGTGGGATTCGGAAATTGAATTTAAAATAATAGGTGATTTTTTTTTAAATGATGTTGAGTTTCTTCTGAGTACTGTGGCATTGTAGTAAACTCTTGCATTCGACATTACAAATGACGCATTGATTAGGCAGTCAAGAATGCAGAAACATCAATACAATTCCATGGATCCTCGAAATGAGGAATTCCATTCTGCACCGCAACCGGTCCGGCAAGACCATCTGGATGGCATGCATACCAATTCAAGGCCTCCTCCTGCCTTTAGCATGTCAGAAAATAAACCTGTACATAATTTCTCCATACAGACGGGTGAGGAATTCGCTCTTGAGTTTATGAGAGATAGGGTGAATGTCAAGAAGCCTGCGTTTCCAAATGTCGTGGGCGAGCCTAATTATTCAACAGGGTATATGGAATTGAAAGGAATCTTAGGTCATCCAGGATCTGAAAGTGGTTCCGAGATTTCTATCCTCACAAATATTGAAAAAGTTCCGAAAGAGTTTGACAGAAGGAATTCTGTTCTACATCAAGAAAGAAGTAATTATGGCTCAGCTCGATCGATTCCAAGATCATCATCTAATCAAGACAATAACCGAGTCTTTCAAGGAATTTCCTCCTCTGGATCTTCTGAAAACTTATCTATGAAGATGAAGATTCTATGCAGCTTTGGTGGTAGAATATTACCACGTCCGGGTGACGGAAAGCTTAGATATGTTGGGGGTGAAACACGGATTATTAGTATAAGAAAGGACATAAGTTGGCCGGAGCTTATGCAGAAAATATTATCAATCTATAGTGATACCCGTGTAATAAAGTATCAGCTCCCTGGAGAAGATCTTGATGCCCTAGTTTCGGTATCTTCCGACGAGGATCTCCGAAATATGATGGAGGAATGTCATGATCTACAAAGAAGGAGAGGATCGTTAAAGCTTAGGATGTTCTTATTCTCGATAAATGAATTGGAGGATAACCAGTTTGGTCTTGGTAGCATTGATGGTGGTGATTCTGAAATCCAGTATGTCGTTGCTATTAATGGTATGGACATGGAATCAAGAAGCAACTCTATCCTTCGTTGTGGAGGAAGTTCTAATAATATAAATGAACTGGACAGACAAAGTATTGACAGGGAGACTAAAAGAGTTGCGGTAGAATCATATGGTGTCGGTAGTTCTTCCTTAACCGGCAATGTTAACTCGGTATTGACAAATCAGTCTTCGCAACCGATTCTACCAACACCCTCAAATGCTTATGAAGCTTATCCGTTCTTTTACGAGGATCCAATCATTCAACAAGGCGGAATTGGTCAATATCCAATACACACTGGTGCTTTTCCTTCTAACAGTTCGGCTCTCAATCTCGGAGAGGTTCCTGTTTCTTTGCCTACTCATGGTGTTGTGAACCAAGGACTCACAAGCAAAGGACAAGTATCCAGTGAGTTGCAAGTACAAAGAAAGGGTGATAATGTCATTCATGCAGCAAATGACCGAGTGAACGCTTTATCAACAGAAGCACCATATTCTCTTCCTTCGAATCCATTCGAGGGAAGTTTGCAAGGTAATTTATCAGAGGCATCAGTTCCAGCTTCTGTATCAGAAGCAATCCATCCTGCAGTTCCATTAGAAAACAAGATTCCAGCTGCTGTATCAGAAGTGCTGAATCCTACACAGATTCCAAGATCTGGGGAAGATGACTTCTATACCGCATCCGCAGACGCATTCAGTCGTGCTCTTGTTGATGCTGAGTCCAATGTAATTGATTTCAGTTGCCTTGAACCACCTCCGCTTCCTAATAGAGTATATTATTCAGAGAGAGTTTTTCCCAGGGAACAGGCAGATTTGTTGAACCGGTCTGCAAAGTCGGATGATGCATATGGTTCTCACTTACTCATGTCAGATTTACTTTCCGATTTGAACCATATGAATTCAGTTAATGAATCCAGCGACATGTTGCACAGCGAGAATATGTCGAATCTGAACACAGTGTCCAACACATCAGCAAAGCCCTTGCATGCAGATGGCCATAGCATCAGCAGCAAACATTTGCCTGATGCAACAAGTCAGGTGAATTCAAAGTTATATCAGCGTGTGGATTCTGATTTGAAGCCGGTATTATCAGATAACAAAATTTCTGAAAATGAGACAAATATCTCCAAAGATAGGCATAAAATTCCTCAAGTCGATGAAACCAAGGGCAGTGAGCATCTTGCATTTCATCGCGTTCCTTCCGTTGAACATAATGAGAATTTAGCATCTAAACTTCAAGAGAAAAATTTGTCTGCGGTTCCTACAAGGGATCCCAATAATGATGCTAAAGTCCAAGCTCCACCTTTTGATGCTAAATCTATACCTTCTCAAGGTGACATTCTGATTGATATTGAAGACAGGTTTCCCCGTGATTTCCTTTATGATATGTTCTCAAAAGCAGTTCATTCTGAAGATTCTGCAAATATTAGTCCGTTGCCAGCTGATAGAGCAGGCTTGAGCTTAAAAATGGAAAATCACGAGCCTAAAAGTTGGTCATATTTTCAGAAGTTGGCACATGAAGGGTTTGATAATGTTTCTCTAATTGATCAGGATAATCTTGGTTATTCATCAGCTGTAAGTAAAGTAAAAGAAGGGGATGGTATGTTACAGCATTCTGCTCCTCTACCAGCAGAGAGTGTTATTATGACAGGACCCATGGAATCCCATTCCCACCTAAATTTTGTAGAGGAAAATCAGAAAAGTTTACCTGTAACCACCAAAACCGAGGCTGTTGTTTTTCAACCAGAAAATAACCCTACTGAACTTAAGGGGAATGAAAATAAGAACGTCAACGCCACAGTGGAAAACGATAGAGCTCAGGAGCCTGAATATCTTGTACGTTTTTAATGGTTCTTTATCTTATGAACATGCAGACAATACGATTCTTTTTTGCTGACAAATACTTTGATGGACTAAATGTAGGATGGCAATGATGAGACAAGGGATGTGGTTGCAGTTCCTCAAGATATTAGTTTTGGGGAGTTTGACATTAGTACTTTGCAGGTAAAATCATACTTTGATGTATCATAGTTCTTCAGCACTGATGCATTATGAGTATCGATCTTCTCGAAATGGACATTAAATTACTATTTTTCGTGAATAAATGATATAAAATCACACATTTTCACAATTGGTGACATTTTTTGAGTATATTTTTTTATTCAAAATTATGGTTATTGAGCCTTTCCTTTCCTCTTGAGATATGGAAAGAATCTCTCGTGCATTATATCTGCCTTTTCTACAAAATCTACCAATTTTAGTTCAACTAGTTAGCCAAGTAAATAAATTTTTCATTATCATTACAATTTTTCGAATGATAATATCGCTCTTAGTTTCTATGATAACGGTCTATTATGAATATCTGTACTAGATGATGGCTTGGGGGCTTAACGGTCTATTATTTCGTTATGTTATAAAATTAAAGTTAATATTTTCCAACACTTATTACATTACATATATTTATGATAAATATGACAGATCATAATGAATGCGGATCTTGAAGAACTGAGAGAACTCGGATCTGGTACCTTTGGGACTGTGTATCATGGAAAATGGAGGGGATCGGATGTTGCAATTAAAAGAATAAAGAAAAGCTGTTTCTCCGGTCGTTCTTCAGAACAAGAGAGACTGGTAACTTGTCTATAAATCACATAGTGATTTTTATTCCATTTTCCTTTATTTGTCATGCCACTATCTAGTAGAATAATTTATATCGATGAAAATCATGTCCTCTTTTAGACCATAGAGTTCTGGCGGGAAGCTGACATTCTTTCCAAGCTTCATCATCCAAATGTGGTGGCCTTTTATGGTGTAGTTCAAGATGGACCAGGAGGAACAATGGCCACGGTTACGGAGTTCATGGTTGATGGTTCTCTTCGGCATGTTTTGCTACGTAAGGATAGGTAATGCATCCATCCTGCTAAATTATAGCATTTCTACTAAGTAGCTTATTATTCAATGAAGAGCTTAATTTTGATACATTGTCAGTGTAACACTTTACACTGTTGGCGAATCACAAGCAATCATGTATGACTTTAAACGTAGTTATGATTAAAGTCAACTGTTTTTGATGATCAGACTATTATGACTAATTAACAGTGTAAAATATCTTTACACTGATGGTTTATATGAATTAAATTCTTCAATGAAAGCCCGGTCATTTTGCTGCTTGTTGTAGTCTTTAGATACCATTAACTCTTTTATCATCAAAAAAATTGTTGAAAGGATTTTTGCATGATCTTATCATGGTTCCATCCAGGTATCTTGATCGCCGCAAGAGGCTCATAATTGCGATGGATGCAGCTTTTGGAATGGAGTATTTACATGCAAAAAATATTGTTCATTTTGACTTGAAATGTGACAATTTGCTTGTGAACATGAAAGATCCTTTACGGCCAATATGCAAGGTATTTATTCATGTGTTGGGAATTATTGATTCTATTAAACTTTGCCTTCAGTATTTTGACAATGTTGAAAAACTTGATTTTCTTCAGGTTGGAGATTTTGGCCTGTCAAAAATTAAGCGGAATACCCTGGTGACCGGTGGTGTGCGTGGAACTCTACCTTGGATGGCACCAGAGCTGCTGAATGGGAGCAGCAATAAGGTTTCAGAAAAGGTGAAATTTAACATCATACCAGTGGAAATTTAGAATCACTATTAGTGAAGATAAAGGAGAGTTTGGTAACTCAAATGGTTTGAGCCAAGGGTTGAAAGAGTTAAGCTGACCACAATGTAAACTCTAGTGAAGGAGAAAAATACGAAGTTACGAACATAACTAATATACTAATATTTGTCAATAGAGAAGCCTATTAGTAACGACGATTAAGGCCACTACCAACAAGTTAATTCATGTTTACCTTCTATTTATACATAATTGTTACCAACAAATTTGTACAGATTCAACATTGACCCAGAATTTTTTCTGTGGTTTTTGGTGGATTATTGACTTTTGCTGTCCCTCTAAATTTATTTTATCTCATTGACTATGAAGCATTGGTGACTAAAATTATCTTGCCAAATATTTAGGTTGACGTATTCTCCTTTGGCATTGTATTATGGGAGATTCTTACTGGGGAGGAGCCATATGCTAATATGCACTACGGTGCAATCATAGGTAATGTTCTTTTCTCTTCTCTTCTCTTCTCTTTGAAACCTCTTTACTGTAGCTTAGACTCAAGTTGTGTTGAACCTTTCCTTCAACCGTACATTTACATCATTGATAGAATTTAAACTAAATCGCATGATAATCAGTATGCATCGTCTGAACTTATCTATTATAATAATGCATCTGAACATTGTACACCCCATCTTCGTTGATAATTTTCAAAGTTCCTAAGATATATGTTGCTTCGTTAAGTTTTCTATGACACTTCATTTCAGTGGATAAGAAAATTGCAGAGAATCAATGCCTCTTGCTTTTGTGTATATATTTAAGAATGACTGAGATTTGTTCTTACAAGTAACTTCAAATGCATGCATTTCTGAAAATTTTCCTGTGATAATTGTTCAACCTCTCAGGACCTTGTATGATCTACTTTCTCAGACTTGTTTTCTATTTGCTTTTATATTTTCCCTCACTCTCTCTTGCACACTCATATATACAGGAGGTATTGTGAACAACACATTAAGACCTACAATCCCAAGTTATTGTGATCTAGAATGGAGAACACTGATGGAGCAGTGTTGGGCACCTAACCCTGCAGTAAGGCCATCCTTTACAGAAATTGCGCGCCGCTTGCGCGTGATGTCTGCAGCTGCTGCTCAAACCAAAGGACAAGGACACAAGGCATCTAAATGATAATCAACAGATTTGATCCGATGCAAACATTTCTATATGAAATAAGTTAAATACATTCAATTGAGGTATAAAAATGTATATGTGTTACAACTATATGAGGGACACTAGTATATGTTTGTATTGTAATTTTTTGGTCTCCCGACCTGTTTTTTCTGTTGTTGATTGTATAGAGTATATATGTCAATATGTGTGAAACCATTTATAGGATTGTTCAAACAACATTTGTACCTATGATGTTAATTCTACAGTGTGTTTTGTACTGCAGGTTTCCTTCTTTTACTTTTTCATATAAGCAGTTTAAATATAACTTAGAAAGCAAGAAATAAAGGTAAAAATTATAAACTGCTAATGATATATGATTAGGTATATCTCTTTCTTTCTCTTTCCTTCATTTTCCAAGCAGAAATATTAACAAGGCATGTTTTACTATCCGGCAGGTGTAAATCAATCACACAAATATAAATAAATCAGGATCATACCATCGTTTTCTTCTTTATAACAAGGGTCATCTTGGTCTTATCATATAATTTGAAGACAAACATACAAAAACAATGAAAAAAATAGACAAAAATTAGCATCTCTAAAATAACTTTAGATTGTAGAAACCGAAATGATGGCAAATCCATTTCGGATTCTGTATACCGGAGGGTACTAGAAACAAGGAAACATAATAACTCAATCAAACCATAAAAATTTGAGAAAATATGTACTGAACTTCTGTGCAGTTGTGCGAAATGGAGCGAAATCATTCAGATATAATGTGCTTGTAGAGTATGACTCATAAGCAGTGTAGGGGGGGCAGGAGGCAAGCGAGCGGAGTGAGATAGCCCCTGCCGTTTCGTTTGGCGCAACTGTTTGTTGTTGGAGGATGATGATTTGGAGTGTGGAGTGCGATAGCCTCTTGTGGTACAGTTTAAGAGCATCGTTATAATATGGACCGAAGTATTTATATAAAACTTGTAACACTATAAACCCGAATTCCATTCACACAAATAATATGAAAATATAGCTGCTTTGTAGTCAGAGACCTAAGCACACTTGGCCGAACTTTGTAGCCAAACATGTTCCATTGTTTGGTGATTTCAGTTTATTTTCTCTCTTGTTACTAGTTGTTCTAACAGTGTGGTGATCTAGCAAATTAACAATGTTTTTTTATGAAATGGTAAGCACATACATCACAATAGATGTGGTGGTCTCGGTCAGATTAGTTACCATGAAGCATGGATACAAACACGGACACCGGACACGACACGGACACTGACACAGATAATAATTTGAGGAAATGACATAATTCAGTGTAATCATAGATGTCGTGTGGGTGTCGGACACCGACGCGTGTTCGACACTGAGACACGCCTAATCCGAGGAGTGTCCGTGCTTCATAAGTTCGATACCTCGAGTTTTACATATGACATAAGGAGCTTATCATCATATTATCAAGCACTTCTCTAAAGATCTTTCGGGTCCCTTCAAGCAAATGTATTAGTATCCTTCTCTAGACAATTTATAATTTATAAATCAACTTTTCGACTTCAATCTCACAAGAAAAACCACAGTCAAATCCACACATGGAAGTTTACCTCTAAAATAGTTTCTTTGACAAGTGCTTCTCATGGTTTTGTTCAATCATATTTGTCTAGATAGTTCAGTAATAGGATCCAATTGTATGGATCTAATGCATTCCATAAAAAAAATTATTAGAAAAAGGAATGGTATACTTGGACACAAGCCAATGCTTATCTTATGCTTGTCATACCTAGCATAAATAGTGAGGTCGGAGAATTGCAATAAAAAAATTATTGTGGGAACCATTATGATTTGGCAAATAGAAACATAAAGAGTGTTCTCTTTTATGATAAGTTTAGCTCTAGGGTACATTGCTTAATTCATTGATCTGCGTTTCTTGGCTCCATCGTTAAGTCATGTAGCACTCTAACCATCTTTACTGACTTCCTCATACAGTATCAACATAGGAATCCTATGTATGATGGAGCACGCCACAACTACAAACTTTACACTCTTACATAAGAGCAATGATATTTGAACAACCATTTGCTACAACCTATTTTACATAATTTTGATGGTCCTTACTTCACAAACTAAAGTTATACGATTAATTTATATTTTCTCCACCTAATCTTTAGTCCAGGTATAGACGTATATTGTAAAAAATAGGTGTAGACACATCTGAAAAATAACAAATTCGTCTAGGCAAACCGAACTCATCCATCTAAGTCAATTGACAGACGACGATACTCAATTGACCATCCTTTTTGAGTTGCGATGAATGAGGCGACCATTAGTTTGATCCATTTGATCCTTCAAATCAGACAGTGTAACATCAAGACATACCATAAACAAATTGAGTTTTCCTTTGTTGTAGTAAGTTGTAGCTAGGTTAGTACTTGCTCCTATTGGATAAGTGTTTATCATCTTGTGGTGTGGAGAACGAATGAATAAAAAACGTCAATTTATAGAAGTTTATGTGACTGTGGACCACATAAACTATCGGTCCATTGTGGATTACATAAAATCATGAATTGTATGAAACCCTTATTCCACAAGTTTTACTCAGTTTGGATATTAATGTATACTGACAAGTTTCATATTCTATTAAACTGAACGGGTAAAATATTGTTTCGGCTTATTGATGTTTGAACCGGCAATGCACAAGATCTTGAAACAAATAAAACATAATAGAACCCCATTTAATAAAAATGTAACACATTATAACATTTCACAAGGGATATCATATTCTGTCCTTGTGTCATGACCACTTTTAGATCTGGAGGACAACATTTGAAACATTATATAATTCACAATTAATTTGAAAATAATTATGTATACAAGTGCTAGAGTAGAAGGGTTACTAATGTCTACAATTGTTAATGTTGGTGCTAATTATTAATAATTATAAGAGAAATACTAACGACACACATTCTAACACACACTTTTCAACACATTTTTTTTGATTGATTAAAATTCACATGGGTCTCACCAAAGCATGTGAGTCCCATATGAATTTAATGGGTCTCATGTGAAATTTAACCAATCAAAGTGAGTGTGTTGAAAAATGTGTGTTAGAAGGTGTGTTGCTAGCATTCCTTTGATCATAAACTACAACCTTTTTTGTGTTTTTGTTTTTGCTTTTCCTATTTTTTCTTGTAACGAGTAAATAGGCAATCCCCCCTCCGAAATTGTAAGTTTCGTCAATTACCCCCATGAAATTAACAAAACTTCAATTACCCTTTTGAAATTGCATAACGTTAATCAATTTACCTCTTCCGTCAAATATTTATCTTTTGAGTCAATGATACAAAAAATATAAATTTTCAGATTCAGGGGACATTTTGCACGTAAGTGTAAAATTTCAGGGGGTATTTGATCATAACTGTAAACAGTTAACAAATTTTTTTGATGGAGGTTAAATTGATTAACGTTATGCAATTTCAGTGAAGTAATCGAGGAAACTTTACCATTTTAGTTGGAAATTGCCTGGTAACGGGACAAAACACAAACAACGTGCTCTGTTTAGTTTATTCCCTTGAAACGTCACTATCAAATACAGTAGCGCTGGCATACCAGTACTTTCTCGCCACGTGGAAGCCAAAAACATCATCACACAATTGTCAAAACTTTCTTCTAACACCACGTGTCGAATTTTACATAGATGCTCCCTCCCAAAAACAAAAGAAATTTGCTTTTCTCATTTCAAAGTCTCACTCACTTCACCACTCTCTCTCACAGTTCTTCCTTCCACCATTGACCTGTACCTCACAGTACAGCTTCAACCTCAATTTCCATGGGTATGTTCTTTTTTTTTTTTCTTCTTAAAAAATGCTTGGAAATTTTTAACTATTTTATGCTTATCATAACGATCATTAGTTCACTACTTTAGCAGCTTATGTTGAAATCATGTGCTGTTTGAAGTTTGAAGCACAGTTTAGCATTGTTTTAGCTTTAATCCTCTCTTAGGGAAAATGTTTATTTTATTTTATTGTTAATAATTAGTTTTTAGATTAGTATTTACTCCTTTCTTTTAAACCCAAGACTTCAAACTCTTTATCCTTTAACTAAAATCAGTTGAGCTACCGAACCCTCCAATTTATTGTTTTACTTTCATGTTGCAAGAATTGTAATTTGTATGGTGTTACTTTGGTTGGGAATCAATTATCGTGTTTGTATTCTGGCTATGCATGAGAGCGTTTACTCTCTTTCACGGCCCAAAATTGTCTTTATCGCCAACATTTCTGATAGAAGGTGTGTCTGGTGTCTGACGGACACACGTGATTACATTTTATTATGTTATTTTTGCAAATTATAACTGGTATCAACCTGTCAGTGTTGTGTTTGTGTCAATGCTTCATACATCGTGTATAAGCAATAGAGTAACGTGGGCAGAAGAAGTGAGTAAGATTCTTTAAATATCATGCTTGGTCTTGAAAAATGTCAAGAAAAGAGAAGAAACTCTTGTTTGATTTACTTTATTTTGTGTTTATTCATCTTAATCCTGGTGAGAGGTCAAGAAATTTGCTATGTTTTTGAAATTTTGGTGCTCTGCCACATAGCAGGGTTTTAAATTCTGCTCTTGGTTTCACCTTTGTTTGATGAATTGAGGTGATAAGTAAAATATATCACAATTCACAAGTGTGTTTTCATAATGACTAGTTCTATGAGGTATGCTTATCTCTTAGAATTGTACTTGGCTGTGGCTGTATCAGCCACAATTGCATTGCATAGCTGAGGCAGGGCGCTACGGTGTTATGTTTTATGGGTGCTATCTCTGTGACAGAACTCATCCTTTCGTTCTGCTATAAATTGCTTGTATGGTTTTCCTAAGCTTAGCCATACCACTGCCGACTATCTCGGTAATTGGCCTATTTTATACTAGGAACCAGAGATTGAAAGATTGTACTTCCATGTTGTACCATTGTTAATCAACATACATGTATAGAATTTCCAACGGTGTACCCGACTGCTATGTTCTCTAATCCTGACATGACTTTTGTAAATGAATATATAAACTACATGTTATCGTGGTGTGCAAGGTGTTGAAAAAGGAGTGTCGGTATTTAAAAAATTGGAACATATTGATTCCATATAAGACTTGATCTCTTCTTGTAGATTACTATTCTTGCTCTTTAGATAATTCATTCTTTTAATAATTGTTTACCCTCTGTAAGAATCTTGTAATCTTCAAGTTTGGAATATTATATGACGAGGTTTCTATCCCTTCCTTTTTACAGAACTGTAGGGAGAGGACTATTAGAAGATAGATTCTTATAGCATTAACTTGTCATGGATAATTCGGATCAGACTCAACAGCAGCAACAATCTGCGTTCGGAGTCGCACCAGGTAATAGCCAAATGGTCTATTCTTCTCCCTACCAGACTGTTCCCATGTTGGCTTCTGGCACACCTGCCGTAGCTGTTCCTACCCCAAGACAGCCTCCAACTGCCTTCTCTAATTCTGCCCACCAATTCGCATACCAGCAAGCACAGCATTTCCACCATCAACAGCAGCAACACCAACATCAGCAGCTTCAAATGTTCTGGGCAAACCAAATGCAAGAAATTGAGCAAACATTCGACTTTAAAAACCATACTCTCCCACTTGCGCGTATAAAGAAAATAATGAAAGCCGATGAAGATGTCCGGATGATTTCAGCAGAAGCTCCAGTCGTATTTGCAAAAGCATGCGAAATGTTTATATTAGAGTTGACTTTACGATCTTGGATCCACACTGAAGAGAACAAGAGGAGAACACTACAAAAGAATGATGTAGCAGCGGCTATTGCAAGAAATGATGTTTTTGATTTCTTGGTTGATATCATTCCAAGAGATGAATTGAAAGAAGATGGGCTTGGAATGGCAAAGCCTACTATTCCAATAATCGGTGCTCCAGCTGATATGCCATATTATTATGTCCCACCACAACATCCTTTAGGTCCTACAGGGATGATCATGGGAAACCCAGTTGATCATGCAGCCCTATATTCTAACCAGCAGCCTCGACCTCCTGTGGCTTTCATGCCATGGTCAAATGCACACATTCAGCAACAGCAGCCACCACAACAGGAACAAACAGACTCTTGATGAATATGGATATTCAACTAGGTTGCATAGTACAGTGCATATTTTGATTATTAAAATTCGGTGCCTTTCAGTTTGTTGTAGTTTAGTGTGATGCGTTGAAAAATGCTGAAGGTTGTTTGCGATTGTTGTACTCATTTGTGATTGTATGAGCTCTTTTACCGAGTTACTATGTAGTGTTTGTTGTTTACTTTTCAGGTAATGTTGTGTACGTGAAATTAGTTTGCAGTTGTCCATAACTAGCTAGCATAGATGATTAGGAAGTTTGAAATGATGAAAATGTTTGTACTGAAAACAATTTGAATTTTGCTTTCAATGTCATTACAATTGTGAGTTAAAGCTCGTCTGCTAAGTACATACCAACTGTTTTTTTCCTTGTCCCTCTGGCGATCTGAATTTGCCTTGCTAAGCGTTACTTGCAGCGCAGCAACCCACCACCATACCAAAAGACATCACCCCTTTCTAATAATATCTTTTGATTTCCAGGGATCTTGTGTATACAGTGCTCGGTGGATATTACCGACTGTCACAGTGTAAAAGAATAGCCACTCGTTGAATACATTTAGGTCAACACTCAAGTGGAGGACAAAGTCCTCTCTCGCAAGTTTTCAATGTTGCTATGTTTCCAAAGCATGACAATAACTATTATGATTATATGGTTAGAATGAATTTTTTTAGGTTCTTGTATTTGTACCTGATACGCAGGTGTGTGCGTCGATATCTTCAAATCTCTAGCCAGTATTTGTTGATTTATCAAAAGGAAATCTTCTATCCATTCAATATAAAACTTCAATCTCATAGTAAACCTTGATGGACAGGTGAATTGAAAAGGAAGTATGTCTGCTGAATATCTCATGACTGGTTCTATTATTCATGAAAATCCAAATATTTTGAAGACAAGCCGATGATGACCCATGACACCAACATATATGATTTCATACAGTAGGAGTTTCAATAAATTTTCAAGTTTCAATATTTTTTCCTCTACAACTCGATTTTAGTAATACTCACCAGCATATCATATAGGCTTATCAGGAGAAGAAATAAATCAAGATTAGGATTCTATGCAACAAATCACATTCAATGAAGTAAACAAACAAGATTAGAATTAAACAAAGAAATATTTGGTCCATCGATAAAAAAAAGTAGATAACAAAATCAAACTCAGATTCTATTTAAAAAATAAATAAAAAAATAACATGGGAGATGTTAAACTTCTTATAGTTTGCTTTATACTTAACTTGCTGTGCAAGTTTCCATGCTGACCTAGAGTCTCTACTATGTTCCTTCTCTAGATGATTATATCCTAGATAAGAGTTTGTTAGCCTTTCATTGTACTATATATAGTTAC
>Ga0315913_1000587_pt1 | contig 33898 bp, 20 predicted proteins | sample MpolsnodulesMG_FD_207736 | JGI IMG/M metagenome (GOLD analysis project Ga0315913, IMG submission 207736) | Medicago polymorpha root nodule microbial communities from Los Angeles, California, United States - small nodules | ecosystem: Host-associated > Plants > Roots > Nodule | place: USA...
ACCAAACGCATGATAGGATAAAATAATGCTATCATCTTTTTTATCAAGTGTGCACCAAACGCATGATAGGATAAATGTTTATCCTGTCACTATCATATCTTATCCTTATCCAGCTTCTTATCCTATCATGTCTCTATCCTATCCTGCGCACCAAACGGGCTCTTAGATTTATTCTTTTCTGAGTCGTTGATCTGGATGCTTTTGAGTCTATAAAAAGGGAAAACCCTTTATTTTTCACTTTCGCTCCCAACTCCACTTATTTTGCCAAGAGTTCTTTCGTCGTTACTCTCCCAACCTAACTTGCTTGGAGATTTTCCCGCGCTTCACCTTGTTTTTTCCGATTATGTCGAGCGAGAATCTCTCCTAATTAGTTGAAGTTTTTGGGATTACCAAGCTATTGGGGACTTCTATTCTTTCCCAAAGGTCACACAAACTTCGTGTATTCTGAATTTCGGTTCAAAACACTTTCCAAAGGCAATGCCGACATTTCCTCCTCAATGCAATGTAGTTCCCCTCCTCCTAGCGCCAAATGGTATGTCCGGTGAGGATGGATGAGAGGCAATGATGGCGGAATGTGCTCCGGACAGTGGCAACGAGTCTTCGCGGTGGAACGAAAGGTGCCTGCAGGCACGTTAGCGCACTCCAACGCTCAAGTCAGTAAATGAACTGAGAAAGAGTGTGTAGAAAGTGATGTGAAATGTGAATCATACCTTGAGGGTGAAGCAATATCACCTTTATATAGGTGCGCGTTGAGAATAACCGCCTCCGGATTTTGCAGCGTATGATTAGGAACGGTTAGAGGACACATGTAGGCCTAGGGTGATCCTCGCGCGGGAGCGTGCTTGGAAGCGGTGCGGTGCACTAAAGTTGGCGTGTTCCTTCAAGCGCGGGGCCTTAAGGCGGTGTAAGTTTAGGTCACGTATCAGCGTGAGATTGATCTTTTGACTGGTCCAGAATACCATCAAATATCGTATAAGATTAAAAAATTGTTCGATAACATAAAAGTTTGTCATATTGTTTTGTCTTATGTTGTGTTGTTTTGTCCAACACTTACTCTCCCGGTCTCAAATATAAGAAAAGATTCTTTTTTTAGATTCATTGAATAGTTAATGTATCTGCTTTACAATGTAGACCAGATACATTAACTACTCAATGAACCTAAAAATGAATATTTTCTTATATTTGAGACCGGAGGGAGTACCTTTTAGTAGATCAAACACATCCTTAGTTTTAAAATAGTTCAAATTGATCATTTATGTCGGTAAAAATGAACAAATTAATCCCTTAATTTTTTTTAACAAATTGATATCTTTTTTCATCCAACTTTCTTAAAACATATACAAGTGATTTTTAAAACATCGATTTAGAGTTTAACCGGTCGAATTGTATAAGTTCACTTTACAAATTGCGCTATTGTTCTATTTCATTTTATTCTTTTTGAGGAATGCTAGCAACACACACTTTCAACACACTTCGTTTGATTGGTTAAAATTCACATGGGACCTACCAAATCATGTGGGTCCCATATACATTTGGTGGGTCCCATGTGAATATTAATCAATCAAAGAGAGTGTGTTGATAAGTGTGTGTTGCTAACATTTTTTTTTTATTGTGAATATCTATTAAATTTTTTGTTTTATTTTATTTTTAATTGACACCGAATAAGAATATAAAATTCGTACACTAAGGATATAGTAGATATGCACACACTTACCAAGTTATAACATCAAATTAATTTTGAACTTGAAAACATAAAATGGTAGTTAAGGGAGAATGACAACCATGATAGTCATCCAATTGAGCATTGAAAAGAGGGAAGGATTGGAAAGAAAAAGAGAGTAGAGACGAATTAGTGTTCAGCATCAAAATCATCGCAACTTGTATATTTGTGCAGATAACAAATGATATAAGACAAAGAACATACAATAAGACAACAAGGCATAATAAATCGTGGTGGTCATGGTCTTGGCCTCATGGGTATGTAGGATTTGGATCTCTCATATATGAAAATAGTATGAGAGAGTTATGTTATAGTTCACCATTAAAATGCATTAGATACTACTTCCTTAAAAAAAAAAAAATAATGCATTAGATACTACTTATAATTCTTTCCACTTCGGCCTCATCTTTTTATATTCAATATGTTATGGCTCTGATTTGGAAGACCTATTTTAGAGGTTATAGTAAATAACTTATAGATTATAAGTTTGTATAATCGAAAGGAATGTTTCATAATAATTTATTCGTATTATCAAAATAATTGAAAAATATATATTAATTAAATATATTTTTATGTCATTTTATATTTATCGGTTAGTTCAACCGATACACAACAACATTTAAATTATCCCACAAAAAAAAGGAGCATTTGAATTAAATGGTATGGGATTTCTTTCGGCTTTTTTAAATGTCTTAGATTTGAATCCAGTCTTAAAAATGCAACAGTATTAACTCCGTTGAGGGAGAACTTTGTCATCAATTGTAGTTTTACCTGACTCAAAGAATTTGTCTACATTGCTTAGAATAGTACAAGTACAAGTGTATATGGATGAAAGAGCTTCCGCCTCAAGGGTAAGCATTGTGAATTGATAGACCCACACTTAAGAGATTGTTGTGTAGTAAATATGAAATAGAAATTTCATATTGTTTAAAAAGTGAAGATTGAACACTTTATAATGAAAAAACCCATAAAATACCTGAAGATTTGGAATTAAATTTGGTATCGAACTAATGTGAATGATGATTCAGACTATCCTGATAACCTAACACCGATTCACAAGTGAAGTTAATTCAACCACTAATTTTATCAACATCAAAATTAATTAGCTAACTTATTTGTATCCGCCATAAAATCATCTTTTATCGTTACTTTATCAAATATTTATTACTTTTGCGCAACAGAGGCTAAATTTAACCATCGTCTCTCCCTATGGTGGTGAATAGTGATGGCGTATGGTTTCAATGTTTCATTAGAGTTGCAATACGTGTTAGGGTAATGGTGGTAAAGGAAAACCAAAAGTAAAATGTAGTGATGGCAATTATGAGAGCCTATGCCACAAAAGGTCTGTGTGAGACTGATCAAGAGCAAAGCCAAGCTTGGGGAAGTGGCAGGAGATTCAGGACAAAAGCAATGAAAAAGAACAAAAATAATACTGTTCCATCAGGAGATTCAGCAGAACACAGCAAGGCTGTTTAGATGCTTAAAATGATCATTTCGTTGGAAAAAAATTTGTATCGATGGCCATTTGAATAGAAAAGATTCCCTCCTACATGATTTGAGTGAAGAAAGAAAATATTTTATTTTCCACTTTTTAAGTGATATTTGGTGGTTTGTGAATATTTTTTTAATTTTAAAGTGATCTCTTTAATATTATTTTTTTACATCTCAGTTCTTTTTGTTTTATTTTTGTCTTTGTATACTTGTTTCTTTCTAGTCCAAACATCAATGTGCAAAGTATTGTGATTAGTAAAACGTAATTCAAACGACATTGAGCCAGTTCGTAGGTGCTAGTCACTTTAATTTAGTGAAAAATGAGATTGCATGCATGTGAAAGTGAAAAATTCTTATTTCGTAATTAGTAGAACCTAGGGTTCGTAATTGTTGATTCTTACGTTTTAAATCTGTAATGCTTTGATAGGATTATTATTATACCCGTTTGTTTGTCTCGACAGTGGTTCAATGTAATTGTTGTTGCATTTCACTCAAAGTGGAGATGTATTCCGTCTTTTATGAAACATACTTTTTTATTTAGGCTTGTTTGAGAATTTGTAGGGGAAGGGGGTTTTGGAGGTAAAAAAAAAATATAGTGAAAATGAAGAAATTTTACACATTTTTAAAGAGTCTTTTAGAGAACAATAGATTAATATTTATAACTAATACATATTTAATTTTAAGAATATTATAACAAAATAAATTGAGTTTGAAAAATTCATATAAACCCTCCAAAATTCTACCCTACACAATTTTTTAGTGCCCTAAATTAGAGGAATTTTGCATTATAAAATAAAAAAATCACCTAAAACTCTCCCCTCTTATGGTCCTCTATTTCTTTCACTTGCTCATTTTTTTCTCTCTAAAGTCTTCCTCTTTCTTTCCCTCCGAACTCATGAACAAAGTTTGAAAATTGATTGTCAAATTACCAAGTATGTAGCCCAAATTTGTTTTAACATGCTAATGGTGACATGATGCATGCGTGAGCGACTAATGCCATACATTCTGATAAGGTGCTGACATTGCATGTTTAATGATCATAGCTACGATAAATATACACGAAATACTATTACTAGATTGTGAATAATATTCCAAGGAAAAAGTATTTGTTACATCTACATCTATATATAGTACACTCTACACAAACTAGGTTGTGAATTCATGGTTGGCCAATTTGCAATCCAGAAAACGATCTAACGTCCACAATTGTACCATAATGGATTTGAAACAACTTATAGAGCGTACGAAACACCGTAAATTCCTTAGGATACTTATAAAAACAACTCAGATGAAGTTTATATGAAACATTATGATGTCCCCCTTTTAAAATTATTACATCCATTACTTTTTAATTGTCACTTTTTGACATTTTACACAATTATATATCATCTTCAACATGTCAATAACACTCTTTGCATTGAGGAGGCTACGATGAAGAATTTGTGGGCTCTTAAGACATTTCTACAAGGTTTTGAAATTGCATCGGGGTTGAAAGTGAACTTCTTTAAGAGTTGCTTGATAGGAGTCAATGTCTCATCAATACTATTTTTATGAAACAAGTTATTGCAAGGTAAAAGATGCTAGATACCCCTGGTGAGTGCAAAACATTGCTAATTGTACAATTTTTATGAAATTTGTATCCTAGAAGATTAGAAATCTCAAGAAAAAACGCTCTAATTCATTGCAGTTCTAACAAGTAATGCCTGTAATTAACAACACAACTCTCCTGAAACTCAATCAGTTGCGCGATGTTATTTTGTACTGTCGGAAACATGAAACAGCCAAGAATTCGTGCACACATTACTAATTAAGCTTTACAAAAATATGACTAGTAAATCATTTTAAAGAATTGAGTCAATTCCTACCTCTTCTGACTTCTATCAATCACTGCTCTAGTTTGATTTACAATCTCAGTCCAAAGACAATCATCATTGGCAAAAACAAACTACATGGAATTTAACTGCTTACGATCTGTTTCAATCGGATTCTTGCCTCATTTTCCCACAATCCAATACATGCCATTTCACCGAGATTTTAACAGCAACACCGTGGTTTTTGCATTTTCCAAACACGCTATGTCACTCATAAGAGCGTTCTTGTAGTTGCTTGTGGCAGCCATTTACCGATATATCAGAGAACCAAAAGCTGTATTATTAAACCTATGCTATAATAGTTTACTTTCTGCATTAGTTTTATGTTGTGAAGAAGTCTTTCTGTACAAATCACCTTCACTGACCAATGTTATATCTTCAGGAGACAACTCTGTACATCTGCTCAAATAATGTTGAGCACCCCGCGACCTGAGTTTAAACATAATGCACTTGAGCACCCATTTGAGGATATCTAGTTAACTTAATGAAATCAAAAGGCGGAAACAACCGAATTTTACGAACGCATACCTTGCTCTTCTCTTTTCAACACCTTGTGAAACACGGGCTGCTTCTGACCTTGAAATTTGGCGCAATGAAGATAGATATTCATTGAAGATATCACCTTTCAATGCTAAGGATATTCTTGCAGGAACGATGGATTGGACAACCTCAAACAGAGATGCTTTATTTTCACTGTATTACAGATTTTCCCAAAATAAGGGTTTGACATCAACACATGCCCAAAAATCATAAAAATAAAAGGAAAAAAATTTCAAAAAAGTTGTCACAACTCTGATGAAATTGTGTATTTAACCATAGTAAAATAAAGGAAGGCTATATACCTCTTTTTCGTATTATTTATTGGGTTGTTTAACTCTAACTCCTTCCCAGTATAAACACCCGTGCTTTTGGCGAGATCCAGTCCGGATAATTTCCCCAATGCCATACTATTAGTTGTGGAGGCCAACATCTCAGAAGTTAAATCAATCTTGTTTGCACAACCCAACTTTGATCCAACATCTGCTATAAGTTTAACAAAAAAACAAAACCCATGTACAGCAATGGTGGACGTCATTGTTTCGTCATTGTACGAACTGGTTGTAGCTTCATTAGAAACGAAGCTTTGGGGCTCCAAAATATCCTGCAAATTCATGAATTGTCATAATTTAGTGAAGAACATCAACAAAAAAAAAAACTTTCACAATTCAGCTATAAAAGGCACTTACATGTTTATGCGGGTAATTGTGAAACAAATCCGCTTCTGAAATTAGATTGCTCAATCCACTAGCAAGTTTAACAACTTGAGAAGCACCTAGCTGTTCTGAAATAGTATGCTGCTTTAAATCCATTTGTCGGAGTTTTTTCCATAAATTCTGTACCATATCTGTTTCCAGTGATGGACTGGACTCGACAAATGTGGACTTTAGTTTGAAATCCACACGACTGCACTCATCCATCACCTTGATAACTGTAGTTTCTGTATCCATAAACATATCTGAATTTTCTGACAATTTTGATAAGCGCCTGCGAACACTGAAAGTTAACGGTTTCAACTCATTATTCATAGAAGCTTCTAAACAGTGGCCAGAAGATACCACTCCAGACATTGTATCTGTTCCACTTTCAATGGCAGTCTCAGGAACATATGTTGATTCTGGTACACAGGATATATCAAATGTTTCAGATGTCTCATTTATAGAGGTAACATTGGCTGTTTCTGAATATATAACATGCTCCTCATCTGAATCCTCCAATTCAGAACAAACCAGTTTACGAACAGATGTGCTGGGGCAGTTATCGTTTAACTGAAACTCAGACGTACATTCATTGTTTCCTTTGATGGAATGTCTCTTGTTAGCTTCATCGTCAGTGTCTTGAGGATATCGGTTATTTGAATCCTCCTCCTCGGAATCAGAGGACATTACTACAAGTTTCCTTCGACCATTTTGCAGATAGGATGCTACAGGGGATCCAGAAGAATTGGAAAACTCAGAAATAGCTTTGCATTGAATTTCAAGCTCACTGTAATCTGTTATAGACCCATTTCTCTGAATCATCTCCACCTTCTTGGCTTTTATATAATCAGTCTCCATATACTGCTCATCTAAATCATTTTGGCTTTCATTTATGTGAAGCTTGTCATCAACTAACCATTGCACACTGGAATCCTCTTCCATTTTATTTATTGATTTGACAAATTCGTTCTCAACTAGTTCGGATATCTCTGAGGGGAAATCCCACGGCATTATCTTTGGTAGTATCTGATGACCAACCTCAAGATCAAATGGAAGTGAGACATAGCCCGTCTGCACTTTTCGATCTGTACAAAAAAGGTGCACTCATAAGGTTTCCTAAGCAATTACAGTGGTAATAAGATAAAGGGAATCAGATATAATAATATTTTCCAAAATTAATTCCCGAAGCACAAACATCATAACAAAAAAAGCTTTAAGAGTTAGCTCTGATTGCATCTTAGGTGAAAAAATAGCACTGGTACCAGAACATTAATGGAGAAAACATATTTACCATAACATTTATGGAGTAAATAGCACTGGTACCTAATAGTGTATTGTGCTAATACTATGACTAGAAAATTACTTATGTAAATTACTTAACACTTTCTTAAACACTTAACACTTCTTAAAACCACGTGGAAACCAAAAATCAACTTTACCATATACCAACACCAAAAGAAAGAGCAAGACAGAAAGAAGGGAAGGGGGTGGATACATGATGCTGATCCAGAAAATAACTCTGATCATGGAAATATGAAGACAAATCACCGACAGGCAATTAATTTTGCTGGTCACATACTTTTACTTTTCATAGTTTTACCTTAAAATTGTGCCATAGCAATTACATGCAATAAAAAACAAATCCTTGATGTGCACAAATGCTATGGGCTACTGCTAATAGGAATTAACAATAGCTGGTCTTAATTGAATATCAATAAACAAGTATATGTCCGACAATGAGAATAACTGTATGCTGCATGGCACACCTTTTCTAAATATTTTACTCTGCAACCAGAACTGGAGATGCATAAGGGTTTTCCGGATGTCTCCATCACAGGACTGTATAAACTTCTCCAGAAGAAGAGGATGGATGCCGGCTCCTTCTCTGAGACAAACCTGTAGGTCATTGACATAATATATAACGTTAATACTAATTTGGACAACAATTTTGCTTTATTACTTTTGAGGGAGGAAGCAGGAAAGTCCTCGTGCACATACCGAGTACAAATGGCAAAGCAACTCCTTTGGCGATGGCAATGAGAACGAAATATGAAGCCTATCAAAATTATCTGGCAGGCCAGGATTATCACCTATACAACAATACATTTTCATAAATGTGAATAACTGATAAAAGCCATATCTTAAGCAAAAATACATTATTTTAACTAGTAATCTTACAATTGCTGGTCAATATAATTGGCCCCCTCGCCGTCTCAGCAATCTGTTGTATGGCAGCAATACATCCACGATCTTCAGGAAAAAGTATGTCCACGTCCTCAACCAGAATTAAAGTTCGGCCTTTATCACAAGCTACATTATTCTTGCCAATTAACTTTTGTGATGTTTCACCAGGGCTGGCTTCATCATCAGATAAGGTTATTAGTTCAACTACTCCATCATTCACCTCATCCGCAGTTTTACTGTTGACTAAAGCAGGAGCTGGGGGCAACTTTGTAGTTATCTTTTGCGAACTGACAGCGTGTTCTGATAACCTAAATATTGACATCAAGTAAGATATTAATATCGCAGGATAGATTCACAGAAAAGCTTATAATGAGTACCTTGGTCCTACTAAGGATTAGATTGAATCAAGGTACAATCTTATTACAAGTGACATACTCTTGTTTTCCTTAACAAATAAATTTGGTTCCTTGGCACACCCATTGGATGATCACAATATATAACTTAAAAATCTCCAACTAGTGGCACAGAGACAATAAACAGAGAAGACCCATGATTTTGCAGTGTAGCAACTAGCAATTCGTTTTTGTAATATGGAATACACTAATTTTTATCCATTTGTAAAAACGGATCTGCATTCTCATGTTCATTAAAGTAACGGTTTACTGTGAAATATGAAATGTTCTTACTCAGAAAAGAAGAACACTCAACTACCCCAACAAAGTACTGAAGAAAAGTAAAAAGTGTGCATAATATAAGGCAAGTAGATTTGATTATAATAACTCAAGCTTAAACTGTTCAGTGAAGATTCATAAAGGGTTTCTACATTATATCTCTAACACGCTTCCACAAGGGTCCTTCAAACATGAAGTCTGGTGCATAGGCCCACTCAATATGCGTAGAAGTTCAACATTTTTATTTGAAGAATGGGGGTGATAAGGATCGAGCCATCACTTGATCATAAAGGTTATAATGCCATGTTTGAACCAACTATCCCTAAAGCTTAAGCTATTACGTTAAAATACATGAAGAATTTTAATACTATATATCTATAACATGAAGTTATCAGCAAGCATAGACAGCACAGATAAACAAACCTTTTGATCCCATGTGAACCAAGAGCATCTCCAAAAAACTGCTTGGCAGCAGTCCCATTTCTACAATCTGATGTATTGAGCTGTTGAAGCAAAGCAATACAAGCCATAAACTCCGTTATATTTGGGTGAAATGAAAACAAATAGTAGAAATTCTAAGAAATAAGTTGAAAGGTGTTAGGGGAATTGTGCACACTCAGCTGTTTCCAGTAACTTTCTAGTGAAGACCAGGTCAGTAACTGGACAATACAAGTAACATTTTCTACCATAACTTCTGGATGATTTTTCAACTATAACGAATAGCAATCTTTCAGACTACCATTCTTCACATTGGGCAGCGAATGACAATCTTAAATCCAAAGTTCAAATTCATAATACATCAGACCAGACTAAATCCAAATCTTGCTGATAAACTATTATGTTTGATCTTTATCAATGCTTTTAAAAAGCTGAGGTGGTTATTTACAGAATGTACGCGATCAATGACTGTCATTACAATTCGTAAAAAAAAATGAATATCATTACAAAAGTGCATCAGTTATGACAAATTAATTAGTCAAAATATATTAATAGCCCGTCATACCTCTAATATGTCAAAACCTTGCTCTTGGGCACAAGCATAGACTGCTGCAGACTTGCCACTCTGCAAAATGATAGACTTGTGCCTTAGCTACCGATATGAAACATATTCTACGAACTGGTAGATATAGATAAATTACTCACAGGGTGATGGCCAAATAAACTTGGAGCGGGGAAGGGTCATTAACGAGTAATGGTTAGAGGTGTCAATATCATGGGGCCTTGAAGTTTTGGCCTCAGCCCACATAGTAAGGGGGCTTGAAAATTCACAAGATTAAAAGGCCCACATTTATGCAAGCCTTCAAATAAAAAAATCAAAAGGCCCCAAGCCCAAAATTTCTATAAACATTTTTTTTTACTGAAAAAAAAAAACTTTGTTTACCGTGTAAAAAAAAAGAAAATTTACCGTAAAATTTTTTTTACCGTAATTTTTTTTTTTACCTAAAAAAGAACTTTTTTTTTTACCGATTTTTTTTTTAAATAATTAATATGGGCCTTTTTTAGGCCCACAAATAAATAGATTTTATAGTGGGCTTAGCCCCAAATAATTTTGAGAATTAGGGGGCTTTAATTTAGTGGGCTTTGAAATTTGGGGCTCTATTGACACCTCTAGTAATGGCCCATACACTAAAAGTATAAACGGTACAAAGTGTAAATGTAGATTTGCTAACGAGTAATGGCCCATGGAAATTCAAGAGCACTGGGGCACTGTTTATTATCAACATGGTTTTGTAACGGGGGCACAAGGAACCAGATGTAGTGTTTTTTACGGCCTTTAAGTGAAATATGCAACGATAGTTAGTCTCCATTTGTTTAAGAATAAAAAAGTCCCATATCTTGTGCAGTCATCAAATTATATTGGTACAGTTCAAATAGCTCAATGTTGTGATTATATTATTTTTATCACTTCGTTTGTTTGATCTTTTGCATGCTACTTCCCCATGGATTCACCTTTTTCAATTCAGCATCAGCTTCTATTTTGATTTTGACAGAAATATTTATTTAAAGGTTCCTTGAATCTCAAGATCTGGTTCTTTTCCTGAAACTATACTATACCCCATATTTTAATACTGTTTTCAGAAACTGACAATTATATTATTGAACAATAGTTGCCTTGAATAGATGCATAAATGACGAGCACGGGAAGCAAATCATTTAATGAAGTGCATGCCACAGTTTTGACAAATTAGATTTCAACGTACCCCTATTGGTCCTGTAATTAAAAGAACATTCTGCAGGGAATCCTCTTCATTCATATCTTCCAAATCATAGTCACTGTCAGAACAGATATAATCATCATCATCGTCTTGCATGATCCTTGTATCCCTATTAGACGTATCCTTACTGGGTTTGTAACGTCTTTCATGCCACTGATGTAGCCAGTCACTCAAGAAATTCACAGCTTCATCATTACCACATACCTGCAACAACAAAATCATGAAACAAGATAGCGCAATTTCAGACCATGAAAATTTTAAAAGAAAAGTACAAGATTGATTAAAAAAAGCTTACCTCGACAGCCTTAGTAGGCTTGTATCTGTATGTCCATAAGCTGCCTTCTGCCTTATCCTCACAACCAACATAGTATGACCTCATACTGCAGCATAGAACACAAGGACAGTCCACTATCAGGGGGAAAATCAAAGTCAATCATATAGCTCACTGATCTAAAAAATGAAGCAAGACTCGTTAGAAAAACAACAGAGTACAAATATTTTATCTTTAATGATTAATAAATTCCACTTCTGAACACTTAACTACCCATGGAATCCAAGTACACCAAACCATGCTAAAGCAGACTAAGAGAGAGTAGAGAAAGTGAAGATAGCAGAGATAAATTGTTGGCATCAGGAAATGCTGATTATCAATATATCATCACCAAAAATTACCGCACAACTACTTTGATTTAAACCAAGAGAATCACAAATAGACCCATCGATAAGGGCATACATTTTTAATGACATTAGGTGTCACACAATTGCAATTCAAAAATCAATTTGCTGACTACAATGGTAGTGAAAAGATGATTGAACTGAAGGACTGAAACCATTGCAAGACTTTCTAGTATTTCAAAACCATTTCACTTTCTTGGGTACATTTTAAGAACCTAGCATTAGTACTACAGGGTTGATTTCAGAACAAATTAAAGTAAGAGTTGGGAACTTTCCTACCATGTTATTAATTTATGCTAAAAGACTTATGATGAGTCAAAAGGCAATTTGGAATTTATATGGAACAAGCATTACACTTCTCTTGTAAAATTCGGGCAACTACTTTATTTATAAAAGAGATATATGGAATTCAGACAAATAAAAGAGATAACAGGGAAAATTTTAACAAGTTTAATGAAATAATAAGCATTAGCAAAAAAATTTAATGAGCATGAGCATTTGCACAGAACTTCTGGAAATTTAATGAAATAAACACCCATCTCTTCACCGTATCATTTACAAAGAACTTCCACATATTTCACCCAGATTATACATATGATTGCAAAGAAAACTTGAACAGAAGGTTTTACCTACCCAAAAGCATTAGCAGATGCTGAAACAAATAAAAATGAAAAAAAAATAAATGCATAATGGTGATGGTCAAGTGTGTAGATGATATTGCCATGATTATATTGCTGTTGCATGATTCTGGCATGGATTTACCTTTCTTGAAGAAATCTACTCAATGGTTCAGTATATGACTTTCTAAAATAGCCAGCTTGCACTGAAAAAGCAAGAGATTCATCCACCTCAAAGTCCTGGAAAAAGAAAATGGTCAACATTTAGCAAATAAGAGAAATACTTATACGGTTACAAGCCTAAATAAAAATCACTTAGGAACACAAACATAACAACACATATCATTTAATCATTTCAAATTACCACATTATTAAATTGTTTTCTATATCACCTTTTTCAAGTTGTTAGTGTGCCCAAATGATTTATATTTAGGGCTGTGACTACGTAAGTGTTCCTCAGCAAATGAAGAAAGGTGACTTGTGTGAGAGTGTATACTGTCCCTCTGAATTAGCTTCCACTTAATGCCACAGTAATACATAGGAGGCGTTCATAAAAAAATTAAAAATAGAAGAACAAATTATATACCACTTTGGCATCTTTTGGCATCGAAGCACTTATTGTTTGCTCCTCTGATAAAGTTGAGTTTGACGGTATTGTTTTGTGCAGATTTTCTGGAAGCACAGAAAAACTATCGAAAGAAGTTGAGGCACTATGAAAATTTGAAGCCGCCGCTGGATTCAGAGTACTGAGAATCTTCTCAAAATTTAAGCATTCAACAGAACCCTCCAAAACAGATGAATTTGAACTTTCTGAACTGCCATTCACATAGGTGGAATTTCCCAAAAATGTCCAGTTTCTCCAGTCTAGGGATGAGGTATCATCCTGCATTAACGAATTTTACACCTTAATGAAAGAATGTGATATTATAGAATTCGAAACCCAATATAAAGTACTTATATACTACCTTGATATTTTCAAATATATGAATAGGACCGCAGGTAATACTTTCATCCCCACTCTTAGCTTTGAATAAATTACTTCCTGATTCAGACAGCTCCTGAACTTTCTTCCCCGCTTTACACGATGAAAAAAGTGGATGTACTTTCCGTCCTGCAAACAACCTCGAATTTTCCTAACAAAAAAAAAACAAAGAAACAAACCCAAAAGAGTCAGATTGTTACACTGCATCAAATTAAAAAGGGAAGTATTGAACCAAAACTACATTCATGAAAGTTTCAAGCTTAAGTCTCCACTGAAATACAATCATAGCATGCATATGTTGAAATTATTTCGCCAATCCACACAATTCAAATCATAAAATTTATCGACAACCCTAGTCCTAAAGACACCGTCAAATCAACAAACACCAACAATGCAGAACCAGTCCACACTAACCTCAGCTGACAATTTCGCCTCTAACCGCAGATCAGGCTTCGGTGTAACAACTTTATCGAAATCAGACAAAACGTTCCGCGAAGTTGACCCCACAATTCCTTTGGCTATAGAGGTTTTTTCATCAGTCTTCTTCTTTCCACTAGCACTTTTCTTTGGTGTGGCACTCTGTTGATGTAAACACAAATACAAAAAAAAAAATTCAAATTCAATACTATATGAATATGAATAACGCTGATGAAATTGAAAAATCGAAAATTTAAAATCAAAACATAGAAATAAAATTACAGAAGAGGATCACTAACCTTAGAGCCTTTATTTAACGGAGTAATTTTTCCTTTGGATTTTCTCTTCCTACGATTCTTTTTCGTGTCGCAGTAATCCTCATCTTGTTCGTCACCGCTATCGTCGTTTTCTTCTGGCGTGTTGAGCGGTGGCTTGAGAGGGAAGAGCGTCGATTGGACTAACCTCCGGCGGACGTTACGGACAGGTGGTGTGGCGGCGGCGTCACCGGAGGGACTGAGATCTGTGACGTGATCGGCCATTGCGTAGAATTGAAATTGTGCAATTGATTGATTAGGGTTTTGGAATTTGGGGGTAATGGTTGAAGGAGAAAAGACGAATATGAGTGAAAGTTGAAGTTTTAGCGTAACAAAAATTGGAGGGAATTCAGATTTGTTCCCGCCATATGCTATATATGTGATATTCAATTTTCATTCATGTTTTTCCCTCATGTAAAATCATTGTTTTATTGGCTAGTATAAAGGAAAAGATAATAATAATTGCTATAAATTATAAACTCTATTAGTATAGTCTAACTCCTTGGTTTTCTTTAGTTAAGTATTCAAGATAATTGTCAAGATTACTAGTGGTCTTCCCTTTATCACGGATGTTGTATAAAAGATTTCTTTTTGTAGACTCAATTTCAACAACTTTTTTTTTATGAAAATATGAGCATTGCGAAATGAAATCGCTGTGGCAGAAAATCTTGGTATTAAGAACATTATTTTTGAAACTGATTCTCACATTGTCTATAATAGACCAAGACAATTGATACAATCTCCGTCTCTTTTTCTTCTTGTGCTTTAGGAAGTTTTCACCGCACTACGAATGGCGGATTAGTATAGTTTTATTTATTTTTCACAACAAGAAACTAATAAGTATCTTCATATGTTGACTCAATGTTGCCTTTCCACTTATTTTTTTCAATCAATATTGTTGAGTGTGTTGCTCCTCTATTTATTATCATTTTGATGTGTGATGTTTAGTGACTGGAATATGAAGAGCCAAGTTAAGGATTACACGGCCTAAGTGTAGTATGTAATTTGTCATAATTTTTTTTTTTTGAGTACGACAATATGAAAATTTGATATGACATGTTAGTATACTTTTTTTAAAAGTATATGTTAGCATACTTAAAAACATATATTTTATATGAACTTATTTAAATAAATAACTTAATTATTATTTTCTTAAAAGAACTTGATCAGTATTTAAAAGTATATAGTTCATATTAACGTATTTAATATGATATTTTAAAGAACTTGACTTTTTTTTCTTCAGGCGTTAACCTTCTAGTTATCAAAAACTCATAATCAATTGAAGTTTGGCTACGAATAGACTTCTAGAAAAATTTTAGTTTAAGAAAAAAAAAACTTTAGAACTTTCCATATTTTAAAAAAAGAAAGTATGTTCACAAAATGATGCCAAAGATCTTCTATCTCCACCCTAATGATGCCAAAGATTCTACCTAAGTTTTTTTCTCCAACTAATCCAAGATCCTCTTCATGAAAATAAAAAGTATTTTCGCAAATAAATTTGATGGCAACACAGTTTTTAATTCTTTGCCCAAATGCTTAGAAAAGCATACCATAATCGTACCATACCAACCAATACAGCTCCAACGTGGGGCACACCGGATTGTCCGCAAACTAAAAAAGCAAACAACTAAATTACAAAAATACCCCTCCATTCGTAGATCTATAATCACATATATGACATAACCATGCAAAAGACAAAACTAAAAAACGATTAAAATCTCCTAAAAATAAAGCTCCAAAATTAGCAACTTTTTTTTTAACCAAACCATTCAAACATGGAATCCATTTAAAAAGCAAATTATATGCAATACAAAATGATGAAAGTAATTGAATAATTTTAGATTAATAGTAATTTCATGGATCAGAGGGACAAAACAGTCCAGCTAGACAATTAACGTTGAAATCTCAATGATCGAGGATCTGACTATACGACCAGTGTTGTTCATGTCTTCTTCTATTCCAATGCAACACACCTGTTTCCACTACTTTCCCTTTTCTTTTCAAACTCAAACTTTCCTTTTACTTCCCAGAACAACAACTCAAAAACCCTAAACCCAACATTTCAACAATGCAGAAGAAAAACATTCTATTATTCTTGTTCCTCTTCAAACTCTTCTCAACAACAACCTCAAAATCAACAATAGAACCATGCACAACCTCCGACACATGCAACTCTCTCCTAGGTTACACTCTCTACACAGACCTCAAAGTCTCCGAACTCTCTTCCCTCTTCCAAATCGACCCAATCTCACTCCTCACCGCAAACTCCATTGACATCTCTTACCCTGACGTTGAACACCACATCCTCCCTTCAAAACTCTACATCAAAATCCCAATCCAATGCTCTTGTGTAGATGGAATCCGCAAATCCGTTTCAACCAACTACAAAATCCGTCCTTCTGACACTCTTTCATCCATTGCTGATTCCATTTACGGTGGTTTGGTTTCTTCTGATCAGCTTAGAGAAGCTAACTCTGTAACGGATCCCAATGTTCTTGATGTTGGTCAGAACCTTGTTGTTCCTCTTCCTTGTACTTGTTTTAATGGTTCTGATAATGGGTTGCCCGCGATTTATATGTCGTATGTTGTTCAGCCGTTGGATAGTTTGAATTCTATTGCTGCTAGCTATTTTACTACTCTTACTGATTTGATGAATGTTAATGCTATGGGGACTACTGGGATCTCTGCTGGTGACATTCTTGCTATTCCTATTCCCGGTAATTTCATTTTAGCACTTACGCTGCAAGTGCTTAATTTCATCTTCACCATTAAACCTTTCAAACTGTGTTTGTTCTTTGTACTTTCTGTAATTTAGGGTCTGTTTGTATTAACTTGTTTGAGATTATCTATGATAGCTTATGAAACAACTTATAGCTTATAGGAAAGTAGTTTGACTTTATTTTATCTTTTGTTGTAATAATAGCTTATACACGAGTGCTTACACGATAAGCACTTAATGCTATAAGCGCTTGATTAAGTTGTTTATCTAAATAGGGTCTTATTTGGTCTATGCTATGAATGTAATGCTCTTTAATTGCTAATGTTTGTTCTTCATTTTGCAGCTTGTTCTTCAAATTTTCCAAAATCTTCTGCTGATTTTGGATTGCTTGTCCCTAATGGAAGTTATGCCATTACAGCAGGACACTGTGTGCAGTGTAGCTGTGGACCCCGAAACTTAAAGTAATCACTGGGCATCTTTTTATTATCTCTTTGCAATCCATACCTTACTCTCTTTATACATAAACCTAGATTCTTTTGTAGGGTCATTTTGTTTTAAGGAAAACGTTTGAAAATGTTGTTGTTAATTCAGGGTTAAATGTTTTTTATGCCAAATGAATCCAGGGAATTTTTGCTCCATTGTTAACGTGACAAACTGACCATTTTTGAGATTGAGAATATTCTGACTTGTGTACCTGGTTTTCTTACTTTCTCTGCAGTTTGTACTGTATGCCAGCTTCTCTAGCTGTTTCTTGCTCGAGCATGCAATGTAAGAACAGCAATCTTATGCTTGGTAATGTCACTGTGCAACAGACTGGTGGTGGTTGCAATGTGACTTCTTGCACTTACAATGGTATTGTTAATGGTACCATAGCAACAACGTATGTTTATCCTCTGCTTTCCTGATTTTCTCATTGAGACATTTAAATATCAATAATGCATATTCTGCTGTACTCATCTTTGAATTTTCTTGCCTCCCTGCAGGTTGACCCCATCCCTTCAGCCTCGATGTCCAGGTCAGTGCACTGCAACTTTGTATATGTGTGTGTATATATATATATATATAGGGATTATAGTGCTCTAATACATTGCAGAATGGCATTCTTGACTGTTAAATGAAGCATCGTTTTTTTGTTATTTTTCACACCAAATGATTTTATCTACTGTGATGTTAATTGACCCAGTTTGCATTAGGTGGCCAAATTAAGTACCACTAGATATTCTATTCAGCATTTTATCTACTTGAACACGTGTTGATTCCGAATGGATGATACTTCAAATGTCTAAAATTTTGTTATGTTAGAGATACAATCAATGAGTTATATCCATTCTTCATGATTTTTCTGCTATATGATAGCAAATTGTATGAGCTCAAAAACCATAGTCTTTAACAGCGGAAACTAGAGTGACTGAGGTTTACTATCATGTAGCATTGTAATTCATATTTAAGTGATGGAAGGAGCGATGAAACATAGCAATGAGTATCATAGATAGCATTATAGTAAGTCAGATTTTCTGAGACGTCTTCAAAGTGTAAATGTATTTTAAATGATTCTGCAGGGTCGCAGGAATTCCCTCCTCTTGTCGCCCCACCTACAGTTGTTCCGAGAGAATCATTATTTGCACCGGCCCCATCACCATCATCACTGTTTGACGGAACTGATGGGAGATCACCCAAATCCTCTGTGGTGCCTTCAACAGGATTTACTCCTGCATTAGGCCCTATTAGTGGAATTTCTTCTGGTGCTTCTGCCGCATGCTCCTTGGTGAAACCATTACCCACTTTGACACTCACACTTGTGTTATTATTTGTCAAGTTGATGATCCCTGTAGCCTTGTAATCTTCCAATTTTGTGGTGGGTTTAATTATGTCTTTGCCACAGGTGCTCCTATCTATTGTAGTTGCTAGTATTCATTTGTACTCTTTAACTGATTGTGAATCTGGAAAACTATGGGATTTCAGGTTTAACCGTACGTTTAGCCTTTTATTACTTGGTGTTTTGCTGAACTATTTTGTTCATCTAGGGTCCGTAATTCTAGGTATAATCTGTTATCAATCATTCATAGAAGTTCCAAGAAATTGATGGTAGGGTCCGTAATTCTAGGTATAATCTGTTATCAATCATTCATAGAAGTTCCAAGAAATTGATGGTGGCGCCATGGTACACACTTTGTAATCATGTATGTTTTTTGTGTGTCAAGTGTCAACCCTCCAATTCCCTTCGTAATCCAGAGTTCAACTGAGAGGTAAGTGAAACCTGGTGGTGGAGGTAATCATGTTAACATGTTTCTCAGCCGTGTTCTAGTATTTCTTCCTTTTCTAATGCTTGTTTTGGCAGGATTTATTTTTCTTGGTTATTGTCAAATCTTAAATAGTTAATTGCTCAACAATTTTCAGTTGCTCTGTCCAATTTAGGAGTGGCCTAATATATATATATTTTTTAATTACAAAGTTATATTCCATTTTTTGGTTTATTATCTGAAAGTAATAGAAAATGAAAGAGGCTAATATTGTGAAGTATTTTCTCTTTCTGAGTTGTCAGTTTAATTTGGTGAAGGATGAAAAGGTTTTATATTTTCCTGTTTATATAATATCCCCTCCTGTTCCTAGCAGTTGAAATATTCACTTGGATTTTGCATTATTCCCACATAGGCTGTAAATTCTTCAATTATTATAGCATGAGATGGAATCTAACTAGAGACTAGAGAGCATATAACTGTTGTTTGAAATAGCATCACAACATACCCAGAAATACACAAGTACTTGCGAGAGTCTTTGGTTTAAACCTGTTTGTCTCTGATTTGATGAGTAAATGACCAAATTGTTCGATGAATTGTAAACATTGTCCATTTTTGTGTACAAATTATGCAATTAGACAAATATGTTCCCCGTTATAACACATTAACGCGTCGGTTATTTCAGGCCATCCATAAAAAAAAAAATATGTTTAGAGGATATGAAGTTATGAACTGGATGTTAAATCCATACATGCCCCGACATGGAACAACACTACACCACAAGCCACCTGTACTAAAAAAATTCACATCCTAAAGCAAAAAAAATTCCACAATAAAATTTATACTTTAAACTTCTTATCAAGTGCCCTAAGAGCACTTGTTAACATTTTCCATCAAGAAAGAAATAAATAAAAGCTGAGTACCAAATGTAGTAGTGAGGTTAATTCATTTTGTTAATATAAGTAAGTAATTTATATTTTACATCCTTCCTATCCCCTAAAAAAACCTTAATTTGGGGGAGACAGAAAAATTGCTTTATATATCCCGTTCACTCTTAAAAAACCTGAATAAACTAATTTCATTTAAAATGTTCTTTCTCCCTCAAAAATCTCCAACAGAACATACTCTTAAGATTGTGTTTGGAATGGAGGAATGTTTTGATGTAATCTAATGTTTTGAGAGAATTCAGTTACTTTTAGATGAATTTCATTGTTTGGATAATAATACGAAGAATTTTAAAAATGTTGTAAATTTGTGAGGTATTTTGTTCAAGTAAAATTTATAGAATTTCAAATGACACCTAAAAGTTAAAAATTTCAAATTTCTTCATTCTTATAATTTTCAAATTTTGCATTTTGGTCCTCAAATTTTCTAAAATTTTCAAATTAACCCAATATATTTCCAAAAAATTGCAAATTGACCCATATTTTTGGGAAATCACAAATTCACCCCTAAACTTTTTCAAAATTATAAATTGACCCCTCTAAAATTCTGAAAATTGACCCCTAATTTCAATTTTCAAATTTGACCAAAAAAAATTAAAATTTATAAAAGTTGCCAAAAAGTTATGTCAATGAATTTTTTTATTACTCAATCCCAAACAAAAATATTTAGAAATGAAGGCGATTGAATTGAATTATTTGAATTGTCTATATTCTAAATTCTTTGAAATTTCTCAATTACCTCATACAAACACACTTTAAATTTTGCATTAAGTATTTTGTGCTACTCTAAATTTTACATTAAGTATTTTCTTAGCACAAATGACTTATTGAAAATCTGTTAATTAACTTTACAAAACATCAAACATTTTGTACTATGTAATTTCACAAATTCATTTTAAAGTAATATTGATTTATAAGAGTTATTATTAATATTACTTTGACCAATTGAGTTGTTTTTAAGTATAATATAAGAAAGCCTTTATAAAAAAATAATATAAGAATCAAAGAGTGTAAAAAAAACATAATCCCTCCTTTTAAAACAAGTTTCGTTTTAACTAAAAAATATTGTTTCAAAATTAATGTCACTTGCATTTTTTAATGTAAAATTACTATTTAACTTTAAACTGTATTGTTTAATTAATTAAGTGTAGACTACTTCTAAAGTATCATACTAATAGTAAATAAGCATTTTTTTTTTTGGTAGTGAAATACGCATGGTTTAATAAAAGGGTTAAATATATTTTTGGTCCCTATAAAATTGAGTACTTCTAAGTTTAGTCTTTACTTAATCTTAATAGCTTTTTTTAGTCCCTACAAAAAAAAATTACTTCTAATTTTAGTCTCTGCTAAAACAATGTTTGTTTAATTATCCTTAAACTCTTAAATTTTTGAACGATTTTTTTGAGACAAATTTAGAAAACTATAAATTATTTAATGAATTTAAAATGTCAACTTTTTATTATAGATAAGATGATAGAGAGTAGTATTTTTTTAATTTGTGCTTAAAAACTTTGATGGACAATCGTTTTAAAACAAGGGAGTCGAATTTATATCTTGAATAGAGCGCAGTGGCAGTGGTGCCTTTCGAAGGTTGGATGAATAATTAAAATAAATGAATTAGATGAGAGGTAATTAATAGTTTAGAGAGAAATAGGAACAAAAACAACTCAGAAAAGCACCAAAGTCAAAGACACGGAATCCTCTCCCGCAGCCGTCACCGTCGCAAGCAAGGATTTGTTTTCAGAAAATATGAAATTTCGAATCAATTGAGCCTAACGCAGACACAACACACACGATGACTACTTCAACTCCTTCAAAGAATTACGCAGATGACGTCAGCCTCCTCGTGGTCACACTCGACACCAACCCTTTCTTCTGGTCTTCTTTCTCCTTTCACTTCTCCGAATTCCTCTCTCAAGTTCTCGCTTTTCTCAATTCAATACTCCTCCTCGGCCAACTCAACCAAGTCGTTGTTATCGCCACCGGATGCAATTCTTGTTCCTACGTTTACGATTCCGCTTCCGATAAGAATCATGCTTCCACCAATGGTACAATGCCTGCGATTTATTCCAATCTTCTTCATAATCTCGATCAATTCGTCGCTAAGGATCAACAATTGACTACGCCTCATCATAAACCTGGAACCGTTCCTTCTTCACTCTTATCTGGAGCATTGTCCATGGCACTTTGTTGTATCCTTTATTCATTTTCTTTATTCATTTTTCATCAAATTACAAGCTTTCAATTTGTTTGACCTCATTTCGTTATTAGATATACAGAGAGCTTTTCGTTCAGGACCGATGCATCCTCAACCTCGGGTATGTATGTATGTATGTGTGTGTGTGCCAAATCATCAATTTGTTTTTGTATGGAATTTTATACTACACTTAAATGATGTTGATTGATAGTAGTGAATGTGACATTAGAGCTGATTGGCTATTGTTAAAATGATGTTCAATTCAAGTTTGTTGAATGAAAGTTAATATTGTGGTGTTTTGGTTTTTTGAACACATTTTTTTATAAGCCTTGGGTTTTTGTACTCATTGATTATTTGATGCTATGTATTGTGTTTGTTCTCGTATCTACAAGTTTTTAACTTTCACTTGTTTGTGACAACAAACATAATGTGTTGATCCAAGAGTATATATATATTGACATCTGGTTGATTTTGAATTGGTTTATCGCTCATAAGTCATATGATTGGCCATCTTTGTTTTTAAATTAATATATATGCAGTTGCTCTTTTTATAAAAATCGTCATTGTTTGTATTTCCAGCTATTCTTCCTTTTTTGTGAATTTATATTTTGACTTCATTTTTTTTACATTTCATTTATAGTTTACATATTTTGGATAATTACTTTATTTATTTACTTATTTGTGAACAGATTCTATGTCTGCAAGGATCTACTGATGGACCAGAACAGTACCTACCTTGTGATCTTTACATTTTATACTCTTAATTTCTGTTTCACTTCAAATCACACTTTCCATCCTTTTCAGGTATGTGGCAATCATGAATGCAATATTCTCTGCTCAGCGTTCTTCGGTATGTACTCAATCTTAAATTTTTTCTTTCATTGTTCCTTTATGATTGGTTTCTACCCTGGCTTTTTACTGCCTGTGACTTCAACAACATATATTTATATTTATATAATAACACAGAAGGATTGCTTGTTTTTATGTTGGCTACTTAGTGTATTATTTTGGCAATGCAGGTTCCTGTAGATTCTTGTTTTATTGGTTCAAACAATTCTGCATTCCTTCAGCAGGTAGTTAAATTAAACACACACACACACACCCCTACACACTTAATGAGTTGGTGCTGCAGAATATGTTTTATTGACTCTTGTCCTTTATCTCTATTTTATGCATGGCAGGCTTCATACATAACTGGTGGCATATATTACAGGCCTCCCCAAATGGAAGGGCTTTTTCAATATCTTTCAGTAAGTTTGTGTTTTAATTGGCGCATTTGACTGCTTTTTCAGTATCTTTCAGTAATTCTGTCTTAATTGACTCCTTCACCCCAGGACTTGAATACATTTTTTAATGAGTATATATTAGTATTACTATTAAATTACTGTGGTTTAAGTTCATATTAACATTCATCAAATGCTCTCACTAAACACTAGATTTGTTTAATAGCTTTATCCTTGCTTATAATAAAATATTTTTGGAATCAGTTTACCTCTAAAACATAAGACTTCAAAATAACTGTGGTATAGAAACCCCTATGGCGGTGCGAGACAAAATACATAATGCTGATACTAGTTTTCTCTGTTCACAAACCGATGTCTTGGTTATATACACCACTAGAGAACAAGGTAATGACAGAGCCCTCATACTTTGCTTTAAGATGGCAAACAATTCTTATCAAGGTCTCACTAATTTATAATTAATGTACAATACCGTCGTTACGAAAAGGCTGTGAACCTGAATGCCTTTAGAATACACACGAGAAAAATGAATTAAATGTTCTTTTAGTGTTACAATGTGTCTTCCTTCCCTATAAGTTGTTTGACATAAAATTAGTTTAAATTCGAAAAGCGAACCTAACAGCTATTTAACGAATAAGTCATTAAATTATTGTCAAATCTCTATTTGATAGTACTTCAAGATGGACAATTTGTTTTTTCATTATTGGTGTGTGGGATTTGAGCTTACTTTTCATGGTTGCACTTCCAGATAAGTTGGTATGCATGTGGTACAAACTGCATGTTGGAATCCTTTTTCGGTCAGCATAAAATGTAGGAAAAAGTATTCAAAACCATCGGGCTCATTTTTGCATGTACCATGTAGCTCCTAGTCAAGGTAGTTAAAATTTAGATTTTATGCAAAATCGGAAGGGGAAGTAAAATCTTAAATCGTGGATTTGTAACACTAATCATCACATTATACAAAATTCATAAAACTCATATAGGCTTCTAGTAGAAGAGAAATAAATGAAACCATAAGTATGGCAGGCAAGGAATGACCAAAGAATAAGGTGCTTCAGCGGACGAAGTGGTGGATATCATTAAAGTGTTGGCGTGGTGTTGGTATTTACAGAATTTGGCAACATTTCCGTGTCACTTTATGAGTGGTCTTGGGACCCTATCCGCTATTTGGTTTAGTATGAGATGAGGTTTAGCAGGCTATCAGTGTGTTGAGGAAGGAAGGCTTTGGCTTTGGTTAATTGGTTCTGTTTCAGTGGTCTTTTAAGCTTGTGTAGGCCTGTGTCAAGTGTTGCTCTGGTTTTTGGTGTTATGTAGTGGGCTGCTGTGGCTTTTTATTGGTTATATGACAGTGGCTGACTTATTCTTGTGTGATATCAGACTCTTTTTTTAGTTGGTGCCTTATGCCTTCAGCAATTTCGGTGGAATAAGTTATTAATTGTAAGGGAGTATGCTGTGTTTTGTGTTTTTATCTTGTTGTTTAGTGGTGCTGTTTATCACTTGTTTTCTTTGCCCTGCTAGTGCAGATGTGTAATCTCTATTCCGATTCGGGTTTTATATTGTGCTTGGGTTGGAATGTTTCAATATATATTTAGCCATTTAGAAAGAAAAAAACAGTGCAACCAAATAATCTAGCAGATATGCAAAACTAAAATTAATCTAATAAACCATTATATATTACTCAAACTTAAAAATTTAACGACTGGCCTCTGCCAGATTCATATCAACTTTAATAGATAAACAAATTATCTGAGTTTTTTTTTTTTTTGTTTTTTTGTTTATCAAGATCTGACTATTTGTATATGAAACTTTACTTTTTAATTTACTTCTGACACTAATGTGACTTTGTCTATGTAGACAGTGTTTGCAACTGATTTGCATTCTCGTGAATTTTTAAGGCTTCCTAAATCTCTGGGTGTGGATTTCCGTGCCTCGTAAGTTATTCCTTTGCTGTTAATATGTTCCTGTTTTGAGATTTCTTATTTTTGTTTTTCCTCTCTGTTTCTCCATCCATCCTGTAAAGATGGAAACATTTTGTCCAATTGATCTTTTTCCCTTTTTAATTTATGTTGGTTTGAAAATACACAACTATTTATGACTTGTTCTCTACATTGCTTTTACAAGGTGAAGATATCAAATTGTATTTTTGAGATAAATTGACATTTGGCAAGTCTCTATGTAACCTGTGGTTTAGTGATATGAAAATATATTTATCCATGCTTACTATAACCCAACTTTTGAAGCCTTAAGTCGCTAAATATGCAAACCTGTTTACACGAGGGCAACCTCTTTTTGTGTGGGCAATTTTCTTCGGTCTAATAGAAACTATGAGATCCACACTTATAATTGTATGGAATGTTCAGGTGCTTCTGCCATAAGCAAACAATTGACATGGGCTATGTATGTTCAGTATGCTTATCAATATTCTGTGAGCATCACGACAAGTGCTCAACCTGTAGGTAAGCGTATTTTTCTAAAATTATATCATATGTTTCCATAAGCTTCACCATTTATGATGCATCAAATGAATGTAAATGTTCATTATTTGCAAACTGTAGTAATCAGTTCATCTTTTACGGATATCTTCCCTCTTTCCGCTGTATTCTTTAATTTCTTTTATTCATTTATTATCAGTCTCCTGTTAAATACAAATAGCAAAATTCCTCTACATAGCTTGAATATTATAGCTTTGGGTGAAAGTCTGAAAGATAATGTATCTAATTTAACAGTTAGCATATTTAGAAGAAAACCTACATTATGTGGAAGACAATGCTTACTAATTTGGATGAAGTTTTCAGTCCTATATTCTGGACAATCTCATATAATGCCCCTTTAATCCCAATGTCTTCATCCTGTCACATTTTGCCACTGTAGAATGTTAACTGAAATAGAGAAACAAAAATGGGGATGCACATGGATGGAAACATAAGTGACAAAACTATGATTGGCTTCAGCCTTTCAGGACTGTAAATAATATCGAGATTTCAGTGATTGAATGGAAATGTGGTTACTTGATACTTAAAGTGTACCTCTTGTCTTGGTAAATGTCTTTTACCGTGTTATAATTTGGTTATTTTGTGCCTTTGCATGTTTTGCAGCTCTGTATTTGGCCAGACTCAATCAGATGCTGCCTCAGAGGAGAATCGGAAAAGAAAGGCTTGTTAATGTCTCCAGGCTTACAATACTTATTTTGTCATGTCCATTAAGAGAGCTTATTTTTTAAGTCTCTCTTGATCTCTTTCATATACAAAGCATAATGAAATTTTGGCACCAAATTGCGTTTGCATCTGTCTTGGCGGGACTCAAGTTAATTATGGAGATCAGCATCTGTCAGGAACATCCGCAACAACGGGCTCTCCTCATACTAAAGGCCTTATACATCTAGAAGACTATGATTTGCATTATGTTCATGAATTTTTGTTGACGAGCTATCATGATCTTTTGTTGTGTAAGTGGAAGCCTAGTCTTTGTTTGAAGGTGTCTTGTGATGGTTAACTGAAAACATAGTAAAGAGAGTGGATCGATTAGTTTATAAGCATATGTCTTATCTATCTCCAATCCGATTTGATTTATATTCTTTATACTTTGAATGAATTTTTTTTTTCTTCAGAGAGGGTCCTCTACTTTGTACTTAACAAGACCCAATGAAGTTATTGCCAATTAGTTTTCAATCATTTTTTTATCAAGTTTTCGATCAATTTTTTGTTAAGAATTTATTTAATGGCAAACTTGTGAATTATATGGTAGTTAAATTTTTAACCGAGAGAGAATTTTAAGTTTATGCGAGTTGAATCACATGGACTCTCACTAGGGTTAGGAAAAACTATCAAGAGTGCCAGTTGTACTTGTATTATTCACCAATGAAGTTTTTGTATTGATAGCAGCAGATTAAATTCAGGTTCTTATGAGATTTGAGTTGAATTTTTACCGATTAGATCAACTTGTGTTGGAAAAAAAAAAATCCTTCTGAGGTAATTCAAATAGCTGTATATATAAGAACTGGTGGTATATAATCCCAATTCACCACCTTATTTGCTCCAAATAAAATGGTATAGAGAAAAAATGGTTTGTATATAATCCCAAATTCACCATCTTATTCACTGGAAAAATTATGCATGTATCCATTCTTACATGGTAACCACCGTATATATTAGCTTTCTTATCCATTCTTAAATGGTAACCACCATATACATTAGCTTTCCCTCTAGAGAAGTGCTAAATAGTACAAGTGTTTCAACGCAAGAATGATAAGAATGCAGCATGTCATGACTTTATAAGCGAAGAAACTATCATTTTCATGTTTGCCGATATGTGCGCATAAAGGATAAGAAAACAACAATTTGTTTTATAGATTCCAAAGATGTTAATAAAAAAGTGTTGTATGTTATGGGTATAGATAGTAGAAGAGAGCAATGTGAGAGGAAATGAATTTGTAGAAATGTTTACTTTGGTGTCTATAGAGACATCAGAATGGAGACTGAGTAACAGAATAACTAAATTGATTGATTTGGTTAATTATAGATTTGAACTTTACATCCTTGAGTAAACTCTCCATTCTGCAGATCCACACTAGAGCATATTCCTCCTTATCTAGTTTAGGTCCATTTCTATCACAAGTGAATTCTCAAAAACAAATCATTTTTTAAGCTAAGACAATTGCTTTTTTGACATTCAGAAGTTCCTAACAACACAAGTAAATTACTAAAATACCCCCAACGGTAGTTAACTACCGTTGGGTTATAACTACAAAACCAACGGCAGTTAACTGCCGCTGGGTTTTTTAGTCTTTTACTTGTGTTGCTAGGACATATCAAATGTCAGAACAGCAATCCTCTTAAGCTAATGGGACAGAGAACAGAACTCTCTGTAAGGAACCAACAATAAGACTATATAATTGATAGAGAATGCATTTCTAAAGTTACAATCACGTCTACAACAAGGAAAAATGTATCCCTGTTCACCAAGCTCTCTTGCTGCATAAAAATATATTAGAACCATGCAAAAATTAAATGGTATTCAAAAGAAAAATCAAAAGGAAATTCCCACAACGAAATTAGTCAAAAAAAAATGTTCTTCTATAACTTCATGGAGCACTGAACTTGGTGTTTTCTTTCTTTCTTCATATTCCCTATAGGTCTAACGAAAGGAACATGAGGGAAATAGGAATAACCTTGACCTCTCAAACAAGTAACGAACTAACATTCAGAAAACAATAGATTATGAATAGTCTCTACAAGTTAACGGAAAGGAAAAGGCAATCTCACAGAATGCTGATAGTGCTCAGACTAAACACCATAGTATGGTTACAATCCAAAGGCAAAAGTTACCCTAACACAAATTCCAGCATTACATTTGACAGCAAAATGCTAACTGTTAAAAAAAAAATCAGAATTTATAATACAAAGGACAGTTAAGACAAGAAAAATCATAATCGTAACTTCAGAAATGCCCTCTAATCATGTGAGAAGACAAGTGTCACAACTCACAAGTATGTTTATGCACAATCCCAAAAAACCAAGTCATATTTCAGACTTCGTGTCATTTTAAGCGTGGTAGTCAGCTATAGATAATAAAACGATATTTTATTCGAAAGCATAAGAAAGAATAGGCAAAAAAAAAAAAAAAAACAGAAAAGGTCAAGTTGGAAACATTAATCAGTTAAGACTTCAACAAATGGAAGTTTCTCACTTTGTAGATGCAACTAAACCTACATCAATCTTTTTTCTTAAGGATTTCCAACTTTATATATTCAACTTTATATAAACCTACAAATAGAATCACTTTACATATTCAATTTCATTATAATCTATGAACCGTAGCAGCCCTATATGCCAGCAAAACAAATTTTATTAACTCTGTGAGACAAAGGCAGAGTTTATAATCATCATAGATAAATGGATTGTATCAGCTCTATTTCTTTGACAGTATTCTATTTGTACCAATACAGGATTTCAACACCACAAAATGATAAAAAGTAAAAAACCAAAAATTATATCAGTTCTTTAAACTAACCAGATTATAGTATTTTCATATAACCTGCAAGGAGTGAGTTCAAAATAAGTAACACAGCGAAGCAGAATCAACAGAAAATAATCTTAACAGCAAAGAAACTAAAAAATCAAAAGAAAAATTAAATTAGAAAGAAAGTACGACACTTTCTGATGATGAGGCATGGTGCAAGAAGCATTGTTCATCAAAGAAAAATTACAAGAAGCAAATACTGATTGATTGAAATTCGTCTTTTGGGTCTTTTGGAAACCAATTTCAGGTCAAAGAAATCTCGGTGATTCGAATTGGGCACACAACAAAAAATAAAGTTATCTCAAAACTCTATTAGCTTATGCTATTGTTGGGCCTGGGGAGGATAACATGTATTATAATTAGGATATTAGCACCAAGCTGGAAAGTGTTATGCAGGATTTTTGACGTTGCTCCAAAGAATACTATCTAGGGGCAACCTAGTATTTGAAGCAATCAATGTTATCTTCTTCGATTTTGGATCTACCATCTGTGACATGATGAGGTTCTTTACTTCCTATTCTACCAGTAACGGTGCTTGATACATTCCATGACAAGCAAATCCTGAATAATATGGTCAACGGTCAACAGAAGAATGTCACAGTCTAAGCTTAATAAAGCCATTGTTTCTCTTTCATTTCCTTCATATTCATGATGAGTTCCCATCACTAAAACAATCGTGAAGATAATCGTTTCAAAAGGGTCATGAGAAAACACTTGAATGCATATTTAAGCATGTTTGAATTACCTTATTTGAGTTTATCTACTATCATAACTCATAAGCATTTGTCTAAAACCAATCTCCAACTTATTTCATAATCTCTAGCGATAGTTAATGAAAATATCTTATACAGAAAAAAAAAATGGACTATTCTACCTTTTGTTATAAAAATTGTTTATAATTACGCACTGATGTTGTAAGTGGTTAACTAAAGTATTTATCTAAATAGGGCCACATTGCTCAATTCAGTTACACCACTTGCATTTCCAGTAGCAAGTGGTGACCTGCTATTGCAGGTTCCTCTCGAGGGTGACTCGCAACTGCCAGTGAGTCTTACAACTGTTTACAGCTAGCTATTGTGTTTCTATTACATTCTTAGTCAACTGTAAACTACTTGCTAGATATATTATGATAAACGATATTAAAAATTTGTGTATAAACCTTACTCTTTTTTATGTATTATTTATTTAACAGTTAGCATTTTGCTGTTTCTATTACTCTCTTTTTTAGCAGTTAGCATTTTGCTGTCAAATGTAATGCTGGAATTTGTGTTAGGGTAACTGTTGCCTTTGGATTGTAACCATACTATGGTGTTTAGTCTGAATTTATTCCAGCATTAATCAGGTAAGGTTTATACCTTCTCTTTTTTATGTATTATTTATTTATTCCAACGTTGGACCAATCACCAACGTTTATTCTCCAACAACTTTTGTTATAGACTTTCATACAAGACTATTAAAAAGTCTACTACAAAAAATGTTTTAACATTCAGAACCACTATTAAACCTGAGTTCATAACAATGAAATCACAATCTTAAATAAAAACTGAAAAAATTCATGTTAGTTTAACTTTTTGAATAGTCAAGAAAGATTTTGGCACTTAAAAATCAAAACTGAGGCTTAGTCCAAGGTGTTGACATTTTCATACCTCAGCTTTTGGCCAAAATGTATCGACAAAAGAATACAGTCTAGTTAGCAAATCACAGATGACTTACATTCTTCAGTAAATGGGTTTAATTTAGGACACCAAAACGAAAAAGGAACTCAGAAATATGAATATAAATAGCTGAGCGTGTGACTTATATTGTGTATGGAGATATAAATAGATATAACAAAGAAATTAAAGTGTGTAATAATGATCAGCTACATACCTGGGCATGATGATCATGAGCTCTCCAGCACAGATCCCCTCAGCCATCGAATTCCAACCACTGGCACCCATCCTCTCACCACCGTCCCTCTCGTGAAATTGAAACTCTCTTCTCCACACAAAACTCTTCATCATCCACAGGAAGCACCCAAAGAAACCTTTGCCAGGCACCTCAATCCCACTTTCTATCTCCAATACTACTCCTTGTTGAGACGATGCAGACTCGCAAGCAAATATACACCACCGAGTTAGCTTCCCTCGAGTTGAGTCAACTCAAACACTCACTATCGCCATCATCATAATCAACACCATACATGATGAAATGCACTAGTAAAATGATTTTAATTGAGTGATCCTGTGACGGTAATCATACACATACAACCTGTCACAATTAGGCTAGTGTGACAGCTGATGATATAAAAATTGACTAACATCATGTGAGGTGAGTTCCTCACTGGTCACAAGGGTCAAGGAATCTACAGAGATACTAGGAACAGTATAAATACGCTACTTATATATTAGCCCCTCATGTAGAGAACCAGTTTGTCATGAAATTCATACACTCCAAGCTTAAAACAAAGCATAAACCTAAAGGAAAAAAAAGGGTGCAGATATCAAAGTTGGCCTACCTGCACCCTCTACCATGGCTTCACTACTAGATAAAATAGAGTTCAACTAGGTGAAAATAGTTGAGAGCAACAACAATTTAAAGCCGCGAAGAAATTCGTAGAAAGATCATCCATCCATTTTATTGACATATAATTAAATGTGCATCTTATGCAACTACAAAAATATTACTAATATACTCAAATGGTTATGCAAAATGTTTGATCGAATCACTTAAAGAGCTAGAGACTTCCACTAGCCCATACACAACTAAGAGTACAATTGCAAAACAACACAAATATTGTGGTAAATTTCTACAGACACTTCCAAAGAAGGTCCAAATGAAGCATCAAGAGGGTCTTAAATGTCTTATACAAAATGAGTATTAACACTAAAGAAAATGCAGTTCCAATAAGACTCTTTTCCCCTTTCTTCCCACCATCCTGCATCGACCGTCAATAATGCCAGAAGTACTTTTTCTTTTTGCTAGCAAACGTCACAAGTGCTTGAAGTTGAGGTTGTGGTCCTATGATTCAAGAAAGACCCATATTACACAGGTGTGAGAAACATCAAAATACAAAATCATTCAGTACAAAATCATCATTCCCAAAATTAGTTTGGATATACATGAACTGGTATAAACAAAACTAGACCAAGAATAATATCAAACATGCATACAATTATTCGCAAAAGAAATATTAATGCTTAAAAAACAAATCAATTTTTTTGTTTCCTATAGATTCCCTTTACTGGGAGGTAATTCTATTCGAGGCGTGTCAGGCACTAAGATGTGGGTAGCTTTCCCAGCTGAGATTCGAACCTTGGTGAAGGATAACTCAATGTATTCAATTAGAATATAGTTGGTACTCATTCCAAAGCTCTGTTCAAACATAAGTAACAAAGGAGGTGGGTTCACAAACATACACTCAGCCAATTTGAATGTTTATACAATACAGTACAATTACAAAGTATAAGTACAACACAATCATTATCTATAGCAAAGTTTTGTAAGTAAATGAAATTAATATCAGTTTGAAGAGAAAATGATGTTTTCATTTTCTTGTTTTAACAGTTAACTCTACTACTTCATAAGACTTTAATCCCCTGCATTTCAATTTTACATAATGTATTATCCTCCCAAATTGAGAACAACTTCATACATTGGTTTTGGATAAAACGTTCTGAATACCAACCAAATAAAGATCACTGAAGAGTCATTGAATTTAATTCTGGGAGGACTATCTTTAAGTTGTAATAATATATAAAAACAACAAAAACAAACTCATTTGGTTCAATGATTATAAAACACTAATAATTAATTCAAACAATTAAATCATTGAAGAGAAACTTACTTTCAAGAGGTTGAAACTAAGCTTTCAACATAATCCTTGGTATGAAACCACAATATTTCATTGTCAACAGATGAAGTTTGCTCTACTCTTTTATCTCTCCAATTATAGAGAATTGCATGGTTGTCATGACCATCATAGCCTTCTTGATTGCTTGCCATTATAAGTGTGTTGTCACTTTCAGAAAGGTACAATGGATACAAGAACAATTGAGAACCATATTCCAGTGAATCACTAATGCCATAATCAATTTGAAGGTCCTGAAAACTAATTTTGAGGAATTGAGTCCAAGACTCTTGAACTCCGTACTCCATCATCATCCATAA
>Ga0315913_1000588_pt1 | contig 33893 bp, 19 predicted proteins | sample MpolsnodulesMG_FD_207736 | JGI IMG/M metagenome (GOLD analysis project Ga0315913, IMG submission 207736) | Medicago polymorpha root nodule microbial communities from Los Angeles, California, United States - small nodules | ecosystem: Host-associated > Plants > Roots > Nodule | place: USA...
ACTGCAAGAGATTTCCTATGCTCAAGAACACAATCAAGAGACTTCCTATGCTCAAGCACAACTGCAAGAGACTTCTATTCAAACAGAATTACACATAAATTTGTTTGAGGTTGAACACTTGATATATAATCAGTGGTGTTCACAATGCAAATCAGATACAGACTCTTAAGACTCTAAAATTTTTAAGATTTGAACTTTGATAAGAAATTTTAAGTGAACTTTTGATGTAAAACAATTTTAGCAGAGTTTTGGCACTTATAAAATTGTTGTATGAGTCTTGAGTGTGCAAACAACAGGTCTTCACTCCTTTATATAGAGGTGTGAAAGATACGTTGGAAATTGCCAGCACATCAAATAGAGTCGTTTGAAACTTGATCACATCACCAATGATCTTATGCCTGATTTGGTTATTGTCCTATGAAGGATTAATTTCAAATCCATTCAAAGTCTGGAGGAACACCGCTGCAGGCCCAGCTGTTGTTCTTGTACTAGCAGACACAAAAACATAGTAGTGGAGATAGTGGTTGTACACTTCATACAAAAGTCCTTTTTCAACGCTCTCAACTGAATAAGCATCCAATGCCTTCAAATTCATTTGAAATAGGCGTTGTTTTATTCTCCCAATCTTTTGCAATGACAGGCGTGATTTAATCTTCATTTGAACAACATTTTGAAGTTCTTCAGTCTTCCAGCTTCTGATGACCTCAGCTTCTGGTGACCAGCTTCTGAAGAGAGTGCTTCTGATGACGTCAGCTTCAGGACCACTTGTCTTCATAACCTCTTTTCTTCAGCTGCTTCAAGCTTCCTTCTTGTTGATTCCATTGCTCTCATTTGTTCTTTCAGAACCTATGCTTCAAAGAGACACTAAATTTTTGTCTACGGTCCTGCATACTTGAACAAATATTAGCATATCCAATTGACACTTTTAATACCTTGTTATCATCAAAACTCAAAGGGTAATGTTAAACACATTTTGTTCCAACAGAAACAACTTTCTGATGTTATGAAGGTTGCAGTTAAAAACATTGTTGTAAGTATACATATCTATATTTTCTTTTCAAGTTATTTTATTATTGTTTAACACAAAAACTAATAATAATATGTTAATATTTTTTAGATCTTAAGAGTTTTATTGTGTCAACCAACTTTGCAGTTTTTGGTGAACTGCAACTAACTGTGCTTGAGAACCAAGCTTCTATCAAAATTATCCAAGATTCACTTAAGTTGATATAAGTGGTTGTTTGCTCTACTGATTTTGTGTTCAAAGCTGCATTTGATTCTGTTAAAGAAAAGACTTGTGAAGTGTCTGGTGTTGTTGTCGGGGAGAAGGAGAATACTACCGAGAGGAATGAAAGAAGTGATCCAAATGGAAAGTGAAAGTGTGTTGGTACAAATGTTGATGTAGACTTAGCCAACATGGCTATTTTTGAACACATTGACATTTAAGATGAGGCAAATTTAACTTATTCAGTGACAACGCCGCAATTTGGTTGATGGACTGGATAAACATGGACTACACTTTCACCCCAAACATTCATGGAGAGGTATTGAGACTAACGAATAAAATTTTGTAATTTATCTAAAACAATGACTAATTATATTTGTTTTTTGGTTTTGCAGCTTTATGAGAACATAGTTCGTGTTAATATTGTCGCATACTTGTTGCTTGGTTTCCACAATGAGTTGAGAGACCATCTAGTAGATCAATCCCAAGCTTTTTGGATATGATTTTTCCCTAGCGATGTTCGGATATGGAGTCACTTGGTTTCCTTAGTGTTTTGTTGCTTTTATTTAAGTCATTTTATCATTTTCATTGGATCACCTAAACATTGGAATTATTCCATCTTTTTTTGGGTAAAATCATACCCGTGTCTTTATTCCTTGTGTCGACATTAAAGTCGTACATATGGCATGACTCACATTCTCAAACCATGTCGAAAGAAGTGGGGCAAGACCAGAGGCATACACAAGATTCCAAAACCAATTCAGATGCGTTATTGGGCGTGTAAGCTCCTTTATACTTATCTTCTTGCCATGCACGATGCATCAGAGTACACTCTCACGACTCTAAAGTGCAAAAAACCAAGTTAAACACATATAAATTATAATAAACACTTGAATTTTAACAAGATAATTATACTTACATCATTGTTTGTCCAAAGCCTGATGACAACATGACAAGCAAAATTAGGTAGCAAAGATAAATCTGATGGGCCACTACACTAGTAAAATCAACAGGCGCCGATGGGTCAGGGTGGTTTAGTGATGGGTGCACTAGTGGTGGTGATGGAGCCTCATGTTGCTTGTCGTCGGCTTGAACGTCATACTGCTGCTGCCCAGGCTCATATTGTTGCTTAGGCTCATGTAGGGTCGACCATTTGTGATGGACTCGTTTGTGAGGTTCCTTTCCCATCGGTGTTCATACGCCCTCGTCCCCTTTTAGGAAGAGGGTTCTTCGCCGCTCTCTTTTTTCACGAGCCACTAGTTGCGGTTTCCCTGCATATTTTGCGCCTATTTGAGTTGTCAGTCATATGCACACAACAAACAACAAAAACAAATCAATAAACTACTCTTTGAAGCATTTCATCATACATTTGAAGCACAAAATATACGTATGTTATTTTTTGTGTCATTTAATTTTTTTTAAACTAGCACATTGCACTTAAACTTATTTTAAACTACATTCACAATCAAAACATGCAAGCATTTGATCATACACTCTCCAAAAAATTATCAACTTCCTAAACCCAAAACACTAACATATAAACAATTTAAAAAAGAAAATTCCAACATATTAAATTAAGAATGTGAATGCTAAGGGATTTTGAACACTTATTTATCATATGATTGATGAGTTGTTTGACTTTGGAGAAATTTGAAGGAGATTAGTTTGTGAGAGTTTTGAGGGATTTTGGTTGTGTTTTTATGTATTGAAGAAGTGTAGGAGTTCACTTTTTTTGTTAAGAAGTTAAATGAGCCTATCCAAATGGAGAGTCAAACCTCAGGCCTCGAGGATGAGCACACTCTCAAATCTCAAGCCATACCACTAACTCAACCCAAATGGGTTTAGCGTGGGAGATTAGTATTCTGGAGTATAACAAGACTGCAATGACAATTAACTTCCGCTGACATTGAAGGTAATCACCACCGACAACGAACATAAGTTAACCATCGTTGAAGATAAAATCGTCGGTTCAGAAGCCTCAAAACAACCTCCATTTTCAAAAACCAAAAATAAACCGGGCCTAAAGCCCAAGAACAAAACCCACACATAAAACAATCAAAAACCACTTCCTCCTATATACAACAACACCCCTCCATTTCTCTTCAAATTCTCATTTCCCCCCTCGTTACCCTACCCTCATTTCTACTCTCTCTCTCTCTCTCTAGGGCACCATCGAAATGCCCCTCTTTATCTCCGACGAAGACCTCCACCGTCTCTCCGGCGATTCCACTGCCGTCGCCGCCAAAGCAGACGCCTTCATCCGCAACCTCCTCAACGAACTCGACACTATCCGCGCTAAAGCCGATGCCTCCGACATCAACGCCGAACAGAATTGCTCTCTCGTTGAGCAGAAGTATCTCTCCCTCTCCGCTGAGTTCTCTAAGCTTGAATCGCATGCCGCGAATCTTCAATCAACTATTGATCAACATGTTCGTGATCTCAATGATGGGAAAGCGAAGAATCACCAATTTCACTTGCAATTGGTGCGTTTCGCTAAACCTTCGAAATTGAAATGGAAATTTTCTTATTGTTGCTACTTATTGTTCATAATCGTGTGATAATTGTGTATATTTTTCATTGTTTTTATAATTTTATGATTTATTTTTCCTTTAAACTTTTGAATTTTCGATTAATTTAAGTAGCTTTCTTGTTTAGAGTAGGTTCTAGGTTTTGGAGCTTGTCAATTAAAATGAATTTTATGATTTTTCACTTATTGTAAAGTTCTATGAGCTTATATGCTATGAAGTATGGACATTGGAGACTAGGCTGGCACATGGACTCCGATAATAATTTGAGAAAATGACATAATTCAGTGTAATCACCGAACACGACACCGACACATAATTTGAGAAAATTGACATTATTGAATGTGATCACATGTGTTGGTGTTGGATACTGATACATGTTGGGCCCGGACACACCTTAGATAAGGCGAGCGATGCCATGGAGCGGACATGTGTATACAGAGTTAAACGAGAGAGCTGGTTTAAAAATTTCGTTAAACAAGAGAGCTAGGTTAAAAATAGAATAAACAGTCAATTTGGTCCCTAAACTATTGCTCTCACCAATTTAGTTCCTAAACTTTTAAAATAAACAAAAAGCCCCTAAACTATGTAAAATACTTCATTTTAGTCCTTAAACTATTATAAAGAACGACCAATTTTGTTAACTTAGGGACTAAAGAGTTGGATGGGAGAATAGTTTAGGGACCTTTTTGTTGATTTTAATAGTTTAGGGGCTAAATTGGTGAGAGTGATAGTTAAGGTATGAAATTGACATTTTTTCGATAAAAGTTGAATTGGAGGAGATAATGTCAACTAATATTTATTTTGTGAACTGTTTTTGTAAGTTTATTTTGTAAACTCTTTATTTGATTGTGTTATCATAAGGTCATCAGGAGAATTTTGTCTAAACTGGCCAAGGGCTAGAATCTTTGAAATTGGCCGCAGGCATGTGTATTGTTGTGTTGCTATTTGTAGCTGTATTGATGTGATTGGTTTTGAGTTTTGTAGGTCGAGAAGGATAGAGAGGTAGAGAGGTTGAGGACGGAGGTGAGTGAGCTGCACAAGTCAAAGAGGCAATTGATTGAGTTGAATGAACAGAAGGATCTGGAGCTTAGTGAGAAGAACACAACCATCAGGAGTTACCTTGATAAAATTGTTCATTTGACGGAAAATGCGGCCCATAAGGAGGCACGCGTTAGTGAAGTTGAGACAGAATTGGGGAGATGCCGGGCTGCTTGCAGTCGCCTCGAGCAGGAGAAGGAGATTGTTGAGAGGCAGAATGCTTGGCTTAATGAGGAGTTGACTGCTAAAATCAACAGTTTCTTAGAGATGCGTAGAAAACATACAGAATCGGAAACCGATATATCTTCCAAACTTGCAGATGTGAGTTTAATATTATATTATTATAATTATAATGGTTATTATTTACTTTGAATTTTAATTTGTTTTTATTTTTTGTTTGATCATAATTTGATATTTTGTCAACACTTTCAGGTTGAAAGACAATTCAGTGAATGCTCTAAATCTCTACAATGGAACAAGGATAGAGTAAGGGAGCTAGAAATGAAGCTGAAGTCTACGCAAGAGGTTGACAACGTTCCATCATTTATATTGAAATGTTTAAGATTCATTTCATCTGAAACCCTGCTTGATCGATCTTTTATATGCTTCTAGGAATTAATATCAGCTAAAGGTGACGCTGCAGCCAACGAAGAGCAATTATCTGCTGAACTTTCAACTGTGAGTGCTATGGTGGACACGAATCCCATCCCAAAATAAAACCCTAATTTGTTTCCCTTTCAAATATTGCTATAATATGCATAGCTATCGGATATAGTGGCATGACTATCTGTCTTTCATTTTTGTGGCACAATAGTGGAATATGTGTGAAATAGCAGTTAAAAGAAAAGAAAGGTTGCAAATTTTTATTTTTTTATTGACAATGCTTGAAAATAACAATGACAATAAACTGACACATGGTAGGTTCATAGCATATACTAAAGGTTAATTTTTTTGTAATTATATCCTAAATTTAATCCATAGGAAGTCATATTTTGTATTCATAGTAATTTTGATGTCCTTTTCATCATTTCTATCAATGTTTTCTTAGAATAGTTGTTTAGTGGTCTGTTCTATGAATAACTACATTGCATCCAAAATCGAAGTAAACAATAAGTGAATGTTGGTTTCCTTGCCCATATTTTTCCCTGTCAATGAATTTTAAAATTCAGCTTGCCAGTCAAAATCGCATAATAAATAAGTCATTATTCACCATGTGTCAGGAATATGATGAATTGTGGTATAAAATCGAATATGTTTATAGGGAGAACATGCTACACACATAATTTGGCATAAACCCGCCACACTATGAACTTGCGCAGCTTGTGTGCACTGCCCATTTGAGGTCCTAAACAACTCTGATGTATTATTCAAGATAATGAGCATGGATTTCACGTTCTGTATTTTATATTTTATTACGTATTTGAAATTTGAATTTGAATATGTTACGTTAATAGGTCAACAAGCTTAATGAGCTCTACAAAGAGAGTTCTGAGGAATGGTCAAGAAAAGCAGCGGACCTAGAGGGTGTTATAAAAGCGATGGAGGTGAAGTTTATTTTCTATTACACTATTTTCTAATGTTTGGAGTTTGTCATATTATTGATTCGAGTGTTTGAATACATTTTGGTAATATTACTTGTGTTTGAGCAGTCACAGCTAAAGCAAGTTGAAGATGATTATAAAGACAGACTCGAGAAGGAATTTTCTGCTAGAAAGCAGTTTGAAAAGGTATTTTATTCTATGTCAGCCTGGTTGTATTGTTCTGTATTTGTTCGCTCTCCCGTTTTGTATTGAACAGGTTGTTATTTATATACCAAACCGTAAGTAACTTCAATTTTTCTGTATGCTGTTATACTTTCTGAACTTTATTATTATAGGTAGTGCTAGAAGATGATTAGTACCTAGATAACATGGGGTTGTTGCTTCTCTCATTTTATTTGTAGGTACTGGGTAGATCTAGGCTCAAAGTTATCATGAGCGGAAATGTGCATATAATCTTATTTTATGTCTATTTGTGTGCTTGTAGGAGGCTGCTGACTTGAAAGAAAAGCTAGAGAAGTGTGAAGCTGAAATTGAGACAAGCAAGAAAATGAATGCACTAAGCAATCTTCCACTCCAAAGCTTCTCCACTGAACCGTATGTCTTTCCTTGTCTTTTTGCTGTTTTGAGGCACTTGACTATACTCATTTTTCCATTTTATTCTTGTGTTTGCTGCTTTTCTCCCTCAAGTAGCTGGATATGTCAAGCCTTAGGGTGCATCATAAATAGATAGAATTTCATGCTCATTTTTTGCTTGAGAATCAAGGACTGAAATATGCAAAAATCTACCACTTCGCTTTGAAAGATGATGTAGCTTTTGGTATATTTAAGTAACTTAGCCATGGTGAATAACATATATTTGATAACATTGAGCAATTGTCACTTTCATACATTTGAAATGGACAACATTAAAAAGAGTTGGGGTAGCATCTATAGTAGAAAAGTAGAGAAGATGGTGGAATGGGAACTAGGCTTAGGTTGTTTGTGCATTTAGAGAGACGATATGTATATTTTGTAAGGAGGGTAGATAAGATGGAGGGTAGTCAAACCACTAGAGGCAGAGATAGACCTAGATAAACTATAAGAGAAACTATTAAGAAAGATCTAGAGATTAATGAGTTGAATAGAAATATGGTATATGATAGAACATTTTGGTTTAACTTCATCCATGTAGCCAATCTCACTTAGTAGGATAAGACTTGGCTGTTGTTGTTGCTGATTGTAGTGTTGGAATGCAATAGGAATTAGAATTTATTTTAGAAATAATAGGGTAGAAATAAGAGATCAAAGGTCTGATTTTAGCAGAAAAGTGCAGGAAAATACTGGCAAAAATAAAATATCAGAGAATGGAACCTTCTGTGCTCAGTGAGACAGTGACAATAAGAATGCTAAAAAACCCTGAGTGATTGCCCACTTCACTACTTTCCCCCCCTTTTATTTGCGTCCTTGTTATTGATTGCCTGATTGCCCACTTCACTATTGAATCTTATTATAGATTATTAGACACATGATCAAAAAACATAAGCTGATATATATGTGAACTTCAAAATTGATTCAAGTTGTAAATCTAGATGCCAAAAAAGAAGTGGTCGGCCACACAGTTTAAGGGATTGATGTAATTCATGCGTTTAATAGGAGTGTATTTAGATTCTTGTCCAGAATGGATATGCACAAATGTAATTTTCATACCATTACCAATTGGGATCAAATCACTAATCTGTTATGACCAAGTGAACAAGGTTTAGACTTGCTTGGAAATTGAAAACAGGAATACGCAGAGAGTTATGTGTATCAAGTATCAAGACAATAGGCTTGACTGTCTCCATGTCCGATGTTATTGTTAAAACTAGATTTAGATACTGTTTGTCTTGACTGATGCTAGAGGCTTTGGCTTTAGAGTACTTGCAATGGTAATGTGATGGAGAATATAAATTAGAGAAAAAAGAGGTTTACCCTCAACGCGATTGGAATAATGAGAATCCAAAACCGCGGTTTCAAAAGTCAGGGAACTGTGAATGAGAGGTGTAATCCTTAAAATGACTATTGTGGGATACATTTAATTCAGATGTTTCTGATGAGAAACCTTGGGTACTTATTTTCTAAAAAAGTATTAAGGTTGGCATCCTCATGGTTAGATGCTGCTGTAATTTTTAATTGTTGAGATTGAGTCACACTGTTGGATTTCTATAGAAAAACAATGCAAGAAATAGCACTTGTCCTTATTATGTCTATGGCTATGGCTTTTACAATGGGAGCATAAATCTGTCGTCGCAATCAGCCATGAAGCCACCGTGGTTGCCATTATCTTTTAGACAAGAGGAGCACAAAGACATCATCATGAATTATTGATATTCCGACCGCGTTGACACCTCAATTACCCAACAATCTTCTGCAGGACCCCTAGATATTATTAAAAAAGAACTAAAATAAAAAACACGAGGGACATAAACCGTAACTATGAAAATTAAGAAAACATAAATTAAGAACATCTATATCTCTAAAAAAGTCCTCTAAAATTAAATAAGGTATTAAAGTCCACCTGACAAACCCCTGGGAATTTATACCATTATCATCTACCTTATATACGCACGAGTTTTCTTCCCTAAAAATATGGGAATAGAAGAAAATTTGCACCTGCCTTGTAAGCTTGAAGCAATTAAGCCATCTATGTTGTAGACGCCATGGAATGGGATCATTATTTTCAAAAGCAGCAATCACTAGCATAGAGTCAAATCCAACCACAATTCATTCAAACCTTTTTTTAAAGCTATCTTAACTTCAAGAATTGCACCCGTAACTTCGGCAGAAAAAGCATTCCTGGTATCCTGACGAGCCGTAAAACATCCTAAGGTGGTTGCGCGTAAAACATCCTAAGGTGGTTGCACAACGATCTATGAAATTACCACTACAAGCTGACAATTAAGCTGGATAATTTTTTGTGGCAAGAGGTTAACCTGTAACCTCGTAAGACCACATAACTGAAAGATCTGAATCTGAGTGTGACATTTTTTCCACAATTAATTCCCAGAATGGGGCACATTAGATATAAATTATAATCATTGAAATAACTCTGGAAGTTAATTGTCTTGTTTTGATATCAAGATTTGTTTCTAGAAAACCAAATTGCCCATAAAACATCGACAATCATCCTTCATCTGAAAGCTCTAGTTTTTCTCACAAATCTGCAAAACAGAAAACATACTAGAATAGTCCAAATTAGCATCAGGAATGCTCCTAGCCAATGCCAGATACTTTTGACACAAGGACAATAAAAGAAAGATGCTTAGCATCATCAACAAACTTTGCCAGAAAGGGAACATACTGAAACATCTGTTATAACCACTTTTATAAATATTTTCAGTAGTTGGCATTTTATAAGAGAAAATATGCCAAATAATAAAGGATTTTGATGGAGGGATGCAACTTTTCCAGATCATCTTAGACAGGAATAGATTGGCCATTTTGGGTGCTAATTATACGCATCTTTAACTCATATTCCCGAAGCAGAGGCAGACCAAGCAAACTGATCTTCTTTATCAAAAGTTGGAATGGTCATGTTTATAATCTCATGCCCCAACACTTCAAATATGTTACTATTCAAAATCGACTAAGAAACAACAATAAAATCTTGCACACGTGTGTGCAGCAGGCAATGAATATTACTAGAGATACTGATCAAATCACAAGCCTAAACAACCAACGTTCAGTCCAAAAATCTTGGACACGTGTGTGCAGTAGGCAATGAATATTACTAGAAATACTGATCAAATCAACCACGAGCCTAAACAACCAACGTTTAGTCCAAAAATTAATGTGAGAGCCACCCCCAATCTGCCAGGAAGTATCATCACTAATTACCTCTGAAATAGGACCCTTACCAGCCCAAATTAGTATCTTAACAATTTTAATTTCTTTGTAGTGAAAGGTAATGTAAGTTTTCATTTATGCATTTTGTGCAACATTGACTTATATAATTGGATCTCTCCTCAATCTTTCTGCATGCATTTAGTTTTGAAAAATGCTTAATCATGGTCATGCAGTCCTTTACTTGCTCTAGGAACATATTGCTTAGTACTTTCCGTTTTTGTTACAGGTGGATGGCAGCTATTGTAACTGATAACATGGATGAAGAAAACAATGCACTAGTCTCAAAAATTCCTGTTGGGGTTTCGGGAACAGCATTAGCTGCTTCACTTTTGCGAGATGGGTGGAGTGTGAGTTATTTACATTTTACTTTCAATCCTAGACATGTTCTCTCATTTGATTTGCACAACTGAATCTTCTTATTGTATCCTTCTATTTGTCGAAGTTGGCGAAGATGTATGCAAAATACCAAGAGGCTGTTGATGCTTTGAGACACGAACAATTGGGAAGGAAGGAGTCAGAGTCAATTTTGCAACGGGTATGACTGATGCCGTCATCTTTTTATGTGACATTGATAGGAGGGAAATTTGAGCGAACAGTTATTATATAATTCTTCATGTCTATCCGGTACTAGTTAATTATTATGAAGAAGCATTTTGATAGAATTTGATACAAAGGTAAGGAGATTGAAATTCTATTGAGGGTCCATCTGGTTCAACGGAGGGGAGGAGGAGGAAAGGGGAAGGATGGGAGGGGAAGGAAGGTTTTATAATTTAATATGTGTTCGGTTCAAAAGAGGAGAGGGATTTTAATTAAATTTATGTTTGGTTCACATGGGGAGGGGAGGGATTTTAAAACTAATTTACCTTATTACCCTTAAAATTTTACAACACTCACATGTTTAACCTCCACCATTTTATGTTACATCTAATCTGACCTAATCCAGTGATCTACATTTTCTACTCTATCCACTATCGAAGTATGATATTCAGCTATTATGTTAAATATAATCTAACCTAATCCAATTTTTTGTGGTCTGTTGAATTATTATGTTTTATAATCTGAACGAATGAATCAAGCAGTCAAGGTATTATAATTCACGGAATACACAACAAAATAAGTAGTAGTAGCAGTAGTAAAGTGGCAACATAACAGTGTAAGAAGGCAACATAAGTAATAATGGTATAGTGACAGTGATAATATTTGGATTATGTTATGTTAAGAAGGCAACATGAAGGTGAAGCATGACGATAAATTTGGGAAAGAAAAAGAGAACCAGCAGCAAGAAAAAAAGGAGTAAGAAAAAGGGTAATTTTGGAAGTCTAAAATAAACTTTAAGGATAATTTTGAGAACGTAATAATATTTTAAACAACACATCTTGCCTCCCCTCCCCTTTAAAAAACCTCAATTTTGGGGGGAAGCAAAAAGTGGGTCTAGGAGGAATTTGGCTCCCCTCCCCTCCCCAAGTAAAAGTTGAACCGAACATAAAATTTAAAAAACTCCCTCCCCTCGAAATACCCTGAACCGAACGGACCCTGAATGAGCCCAAATTCCCAATTTCTACCTGCAGATTCAAAGAATTAGGGTAGGTCGGGGTTGGAGTAAGAAAAGATAAGGGTTTCCAATATATTTTGGAGACGTGGACTTCTCACAAACTTGATCAAATGCACCAAATTCCCTTCTTTTCTCTACAAAATTGATTGAAATACACCGCATACTCGTCTTCAGATATATATATCCCTCTCTCTAAACTACTCCAACTACCTAACTGTAGTTAGCTATTTGGTTTTCAAGGACTTCACGAGCTTTGATCCCTATTTTCTCTCCTACGTCTTCTCACACAGAACTTTCTGATTTAAGGCCTTGACCAATTAATTGGGTTATTATGTAATATTTGTTTGAATGTGATCCGTTTCATTTTCTCTTTAATTTGCATAAGCACCCAAATGCAATGTAAGGTGCCTACAGAAGACCCACAACATGATGTTTGATGCATATTGAAAATGAAGTAGAGCATGACAATTGGCTAAAATATGTAGTGCATTTTGTCGTATTTGTTGATAGTATTGTTCTCTGTTATATATGATTTATTTTTTCTGATTAACTAGCATTGTATCAAATTTATTAATATACATGTAGACACAAATACATATAATTGTAAGATAAAGCGAGCTTCTTTGTTGTTACAGGTCCTAAACGAATTGGAGGGGAAGGCAGAAGCCATAGAAGATGAGAGAGGTACATCTTATTGTTGAGTTGAATCATTCTAAGTTAACAAATTATTTACTGACACACATTCAAGTTGAAGAAGATATATTTAAACCCTGTCCACTTTTTTGTCCTTGTTGTTTTGTGACAAGGTCAAGAAGAAAAACCAAAAAACTTTAAAGTAACTCTACAAAAATAACTACTAATTTTTGGGTACAAATTAACTATATACTCCCTTTACACCGTTATTAAAGGAACTCCAAGATTAACTATTAAAGGAACTCCAAAATTAACTATTAATTTTAGTTTTGACATTTTTGCATACAAGTTTACACATAACAACACAATTCTTTTCCAAATTTAAATTTAGAAACATATATCTCGAATATTGAAACTAAAGTTTGTATTAGTTTAGGTAACATATGTATTATGAAACTAAAACACCCGAATTAAATTAAAACATATATTATATAATGAAATATTTACACATCAAAGAACAACAAGAAAGCTGTTAGAATTTGGCTTGGGCTTCAATCCTTGCAAAATCAACTTGTAAGGTGATGACGATCCACCACTTATGCACACATTTTGGGCCTTATCTCATCTAATCTGAGACTCTTAGCATAGCTCCCTCATACCCAAGATTGGACATCTGGAGTATGACCCGAGGCTCCTGATTGCGGGTGACCCAATGGATTTTGGGTAGACTCTTGTAAAATTATAGAATTTGGCTTGAACCTAACTCAACCCTTAGAAAACCAGGTTGTTAGGTCAGGGATGTCTCCCACTTAAATAGTTATTCTTAGGCTATAATGCATCCATTGTGGGACTCTTTAACACACATCACCTTCAAAACTGGACATATATAGCATGGACCTGAGTTGCCCGAAAGCGGTGGCCCAATGGATCTTGAATAGACTCTAATACCATATTAGAATTTGGGTTTGGCCTAGCTCAACCTTTCCAAATTGACTTTAAGGTGAGTACTACTCACCACTTTTAAGCCATACCTCGTCCAATATGGGACTCTGAACAGTCCCCGATCGGAGCCAAACTAATATCTTAGAATTTTGGTTGGGCGTAGCTCAACCCTCTTACAAAATCAGCTTGTAAGGTGAGAATTACCCACCACTTATAAACACATTTTCAGGCTTTATCTCACCCAATGTAGATTGCTTAACTATTATAATCTTGCAATTTATGATCTAATTCCCCTTTCTAATCATAATCTAACATTGATTTTGAATACTTGAATTCTTTGGTGCCAATAATGGGCGACCATTAATTTTATATTTTCACCTGCATATTATCGTTTTTACAGTGGTAATTCCTTTTGGATTTTTTAATATGATATGTAATGACTAGTCATATTTCATCATGAGAAATGTTCAAAGCTATGCAAGTATTATCTTTGTTCATTGAGTGCCGTGCCTTTTTTGCTAAAATAAATAATTGGCATTCATATAGTGGAACATGACAAGATGGCTGATGCATACACTTTGATGAACCAAAAACTGCAACATTCCCTCAACGAAAATTCCAACTTAGAGAAAGCCATTCTGGAACTGAAGGTTTGTATAACAAAACAGAGTTTCATCTTCCCTTTCATTGTTACATTTAGATTTACTTGGTGTACCTTTTACAGGCTGACCTCAAAAGGCATGAACGTGAATATATTCTTGCCCAGAAAGAAATTGATGACCTTCGAAAACAGGTGACTTGAGAGAATCCTTTTCATTTTATAGTAGTTTACTATGTTAGTTTGGACTCTTCTTTTTCATTTTATATTTACACACTACAAAGCTTTATACAAACCAAAATTTCTGTATGACCATTCAGATTATGGTCTTTGTTGCTGGCTTCTCTTTCTCCTGATCATTTGCTAGGGTTGTGTTCCATTTGTCTTCTTTTCTCACTTGAGCCTGGATTGGTCATTGGTCTTCTCACATGATCAAATCATCTTATGCAAATTCCGTGCTGGCAACACATTTGCCTTGCATGCTTTTTCACATTGGATGGTCAAATGATCCCCATTGAATCACGTGGGTCCCACATAAATTTTGGTAGGGTTGATATAAATTTAAACCATTAGAAGAGTTTGTGTTGAAAAGAGTGTATTAGAGTGTAATTTATCTTTCCAATCTTAACTTTCAGTTGAATATCTTCCCAACATTCATTAACATACAACATTGTTGCCTTGGATTTTCATTAATATTCTCTGTTTAGTCTCTTAGGTAGACAGCAACCAATATCCACCGAACATGAAATTTATTTGTGATTCTCTCTTTTCTAGAACAAGGTTTCTCTCTCCTTTTCTTATATGGTATCTAGATCCACATTCTGAGTCATGGCCAATCCAACTTCTGAGACCCCTCCTCCACCTCTACCGCTGTCGCACACAAGGAAGATCCTATTCGAGCTCTGCCATTTCGCGCATTCTTCGCTGATGACTCTTCGTTGGAATCTTCTAATCTAAATTTTGCGCTCAATATCTCTCAGAAGCTGAATGATAAAATCTTTTATCTATGACACAATCTTTATGAGCTTCTTGTTTGTCTGTCAATTCCTTCTCAATTTTTGTCCGAAGCCGATGGTCTTATTGGGAAACAAAATCCTGCTTTTTAAGTTTGGAGACAACAAAATCAAATGTTACTTTTGAATCTTTACAGGTGACAGTACTTTTGAAGGAATGCCAAGACATACAAGTTCGCTGTGGGTCATTTGGTAACAATATCAATGCTAATGCAACAAATATTTCTTCAAGAACAAATACAGCGACCGATGCTGAAAGTATCATATCACAGCACCTTGTAAGCTTTTTGGGTTAATTTTTTATCTCTAATTTTTGAACTTCTGTATTTCATTCTTATGTGTATTCAATTCAATTTCGGACGCAGTTAACTTTCAAGGACATTAATGAATTAGTTGAGCAGAATGTCCAACTCAGAAGCCTTGTACGCAGTCTCTATGAACAGTTTGAAAATCAGAAGGTGGAGTTCAAGGTTGGTTGGGGAAGATATATATATATATTTATTTTTTATTTTTTTTCTTTCCATTATTATGTTACAGAACATAAAGGCGCTTAGATTATATGGTTATCATTATATACAATTGAATTGTAGGAAAAGCTTGAAATGGAACTCAAAAAACATACAGAAGAGGCTGCTTCTAAAGTTGCGGCTGTTCTACAGAGAGCGGAAGAGCAAGGGCAGATGATTGAATCACTTCATACATCTGTAAGCATTTATAGTGTTTTTTATTTAATTTAAACAACAGTGGAAGGTTCACAACCTGGTCAGGGGATTGGGGTTTTCTTTTAGAGAGGTCCCTGCAGGTCCTGGTTTGACCAAAACGCCATATACATATAGAAATCCTAAATGTAACGAAACTTAGTGTTGGTCTGAATGCTCCTGTTATTATGGTCCATTTGTTTTGTAGTATTCTTATTTCTTTTACGTATGTCATATTCTCATTCATGCCTCTGAATATATACTTTCAATTCCTACTTCTTGTAGGTCGCAATGTATAAAAGGTTGTATGAGGAGGAGCATAGTCTTCATTTATCTCACACCCATTCTTCAGAAGCTCTTGCAGGTTGTATAAATGTTTATCTATTCCCCCAACCTCCTTTCTGGTGCAATAAATATAAGTAGGAATGGGGCTTGATGGGATTGCTGACCTTCACTCTATTTGCAAACAAAATGGCAAATTGTTAACAATATTTTTTTTTCGATAACTGGTTGGATTTGGGTACATCCATTGTAAATAGAAGGTTGCCTACAAATTTTTTATTGCAGAGAGTAAAGTTTGGAATGAGATAATTCTTAAGACTGAAAATATGTTTATTATATCATATTATGTGGGGAGAATGTACATTTATATAGGTAGGACTCTCCTAGTTAATCCCTAATTAATAAAGAAGATTAATCAATACAATAAATAGTTTAGTTAAAACCAAACTGTCACAATCACAACTTTTCAATATCTTAACAATAATAAATATTTAAGGGTATTGTAGAAAAAAGACATAATTCCATCAAAAGTAATAATTTTTTGTTTTTGTTTTCTTGGTATTATAGAGATAGTTTGGTTACAAATTTGAACCCCCTGTTATTGCCTTTATGTTTTGGAGACATCTATCATGTCCTCCGCATTTTATTGTAAGTCGTTTTGATGTTTTCACACATATTAAGAAATGTAGTTAATTTTGTATTGGAAAGATTAATTATGAGTGATTTTACAAATTTATCCCTTATTAATGACATGAGATAAAGAGATTAAAAGAATAGAAAGAAGAGAGTTGTAATAAATGATAAAGGATATGATAGGAAAAAATCATTATTGATGCATTGGTATTGTAAAGTGACATATAATCAATCACTTATTTTTTCCAAAGTGACTTACATAATAAAATACGGAAGGAGTGGGAATGGGAGTAATTCTATTGCATTTTAGTTCTTCAGTTGTTACTACCCCTGTCCTTAAATACAAGACCCTTTTGAGAAATTTCTGTCCCTCTTTATAGGACCCTATGTAATTTTTTAACTATATTAGTTATATCTTTACTAACACCCCTAATTATTTTACATCTTTTTTCTGCAAAATCAATTGTTAACAAATTTAATATTGCTACCAACTTTCTTAATTCCCTCGATTTACTCAATGGGGCTCTATATTTAGGGAAGGGGGATATTGGTTGTGGAATGTGATAATGCAAATAAACTGATTTTTATTGTAAATTAGCTGTCACTTTTTAGTTCTCTATGGTCAGACAGATCTAGATCATAGATTGTTGTCAGTTGGCAAGTTACCTTATATTAGTTGATTCTTGATTTTTCAGCTGCTGCAGAAGTTGGAAGAAACAACGTCAATACTTCAATTGAAAGTTCACAGGTAAATATATTGTTAGGACACTTGGATACAATTATAATCTCATACTTCTTGTGGAGGGCAATGCTGCAAAGTTTAAGCTATTAGGTGAAGTTTTGTGAATGGCTTATAAATAATATGACCTTGTAGCCAATAGTGTCCGTAGCAACCCCTGCAGCTGTGTTGTGCTTAATAAGTGGCTGTAAGTAGTGGCCAAATAGTGGTCTCAATTGTCAAGCTATTGCAAAAACCTGACAATGGCCTCAACTTATTGCCATTCCTTGTCTATTTTGGATTTTTATGGTCATTTTTCCCTTAAGTTCTGATTTCTTATTTATTCTGCACCAAAATTCTTCGTTTCTGTCCTCCTAAATCCTAACTGGCGCGCTTCTGTAATATTTCAACAGTCCTTTGTGTGATTTAAACAACCCTCTCTGTTCAGTTTGATCCTCCCTTTGTTTGATCCTCTCTATGTGCCTCGAGACAGACATAAAACAGAGGTCGAAGAGGAGGATGTAGAACAAATGATTTTGGTTGGGAAGAAAGTGAACATGATGACGAGGAAGAGCTTGGTTATAGTTATCCACTTGTATTTATTTTAAATGCTTAGATGAGTTAATCTAAGCCTTAGAGGTTAAAACGTATTTGTTTTGTATTTGGGTTAAATATCGGAAATAATGAACTTCGATTAATTGTTATGAATGATCAATACATACAATAAATTTCTTGTATTGTCTCCCATACAATTGAACATAGCAGCCATACTGCTGTGTGCCTAACATCTATAATGTTTCAGATGTCGGACCCACACTTTTTTATCCAGATTGACGACGTAGCATACAAAGTATTTTTTGAGTTTTAGTGTGCAGATTGCATTTGCCCATTGTACCTTGCGCCAAAATTGAAATTTTATATTACGAATAATACTTGGTTTTGTTAGTTATCTTAGGTTGGTTTCATGTTTTTCTTCTTCTATGATTATTCCTTATTTATTGTATGTATTGATCATTGTTTGAGATTATTTTGTTGTATCCTGTCAAATGTTTCTTTTTGTAATACTAACTTGTCAGATTATTAAATTGTAACGTATTCATGGTATGTATCGACCCAATGACAGGACCTATATTTACCACTCATATATACTGTTATTACTGTTTTCATTATTATAGGAAATTGCTAAGAAGTCTCTTGAAAAAGCTGCAGAGCGTGTAAGATGTCTTGAGGATGAATTAGCAAAGTCTAGGTAAGGTTACTAAATTTCTATTTTTGCATTGTTGTTATAATGTATTTTAATTTGTGCTCAATGTTCATAAGCACTACTTAGGCGATATTAAGACTAAGCACGTTCCTTAAAAAATTAAATCCAGCACTACGAGGTGCTATAGGTTGCAACGAAGACAGCCCAAAGTTGCCGCAATGAAAGTGGCTAATGGCAGATCGCAATTCATGCGGCTTTCCATTTTATCTCTTCAAGTTAAACACTAGATCTAGGATATAATACTTCTCCCCGGTGTCAATTTGGGTGGGCTAATTTAGCTTCTTAAAAAAAAATCTACGATATAATACTATAATTTGTACCGAGGGTATAACCCAACTTCACAAATATTGTTTGGGATACACACACTCCCCTAAACACATGCACAATGAAGGTGCTGGAAACTGCATTGAAGGCCCAACGTTGCCACAATTAAGCCCGCTAGGAGCAGACTGTATTTAAGGTGGCTATCCTATATTTTAATATTGTTACTAGGATTTGAAGTTCTTATATTAGTAGAAATAGGGTTATTGTCTAGTTTTTCCCCGTCAAATCATCCACAATCTTTTTGCTGTCCCCGTTGTTACAACCTAGGGGTTTGGCTGTGAAGACATTTACTGTGGAATCCCTGGTCCACATTTCCCCCTCCCCGTGTGTTTATTTGAGTATGTGTTGGCCACCATGCCAATAGTAGATAAGAAAAATTCCACATTCTTATTGCATCATATTCTAAATTCTTGGTCTTTGTTTATTCTCTTCATTTGTTAACTATAACTGCAATAGTAGTTACTAGATTGAATTTGTTAAATGGAAAAAATATCTTAATAACCAACAGAAAACAATTCCCATATTGTGAGTAAGTTACATTGGATTAACTAATGCTGTAATGTCTTGTCACAAGGAAAGGTGTAGCCTAGATGCACATAATTTGTAAATGTGAATATTCATTCTTCAAGTAATTTGTGATCTTCTATGGGATGCCATTTCTTTTTATCTTTTTGATCTTGTTCTTTAGAATTTGTCTTGTTGGCTCGAAATATTATAATTAGTAGAAACCTAGAGAAATTCAAATTCTAACACATTTTTCTATTGTGAACATCTACTATGTAGTTCTGTAGTTTGTTGCCTTATTTCACATGTTGGCAGCTCCTAGTTTTTCACCATTTTTCCATCTTGTTGGTTAACAGTATTCAAAAACTGATTTTCACTGAGTCTTTTGATACATCGAAGAGTAATATATTGATTGCGTAGAAAGAATCTATTAAAACAGTTTCCCAGCTACCCAAGCTGTAAAAGTTAAACTGAAATAACTGAACTAGTTAAGCTTCCAGCTTTACATTACATATGATATTTCTCTCATAGTTGTTGATGCAACAATATTTTCAAATTTCTGACCGTCTTCGCTTATCCCATGTTAGAATTGTTTTGTGTGCATTTGTCAGACTATAATACTCCTTTCCCTTCATTGATATTATTATTAATCTATTAATGATTCTTTGTATGATTACCCAAAGTTCATGATCCTTCTACTGCCACTTTCTTTCTTTTTAGCTAGATAGCTAATATCGTAGGCTAAACTTTTGTTTATTTTTAGGAGTGAGATTATTGTATTACGATCAGAGCGTGACAAAATTGCACTAGAAGGAAATTTTGTTAGAGAGCGGCTTGATAGCTTTATGAAGGAATTTGAATACCAGGTAATTACTTCTCTGTAATATAAAATGGTTTGCTCTTGCATGCCTGTTTCATACTAACTTGGTCAATTTTCGATGAGAATATAGAAAGCTGAAGCAAAAGGCGTTTTGGCAAGAAATGTGGAGTTTTCTCAGCTAGTTGTAGATTACCAACGGAAATTGCGGGAAAGTTCAGAGTCAATGAATGCTGCTGAGGAGCTCTCGCGGAAACTTTCTATGGAGGTTGGAATTTCACTGAAGTTAAAAAAATTTCTGGCTAAATTTTTGTGAGCTGAGATAGATCCTTTTCTTAATGCGCATTTGCTGTTGTTATTATAGTTGTCGGCATTAAAGAATGAAAAGGAAGTCTTATCAAATGCCGAAAAGAGAGCATCTGACGAAGTTCGCAATTTATCTGAAAGGGTGTATCGCTTGCAGGTCAGGATTATTCAGTATACAATATTCTTTATATTTCACAAATCATGCATGTTCTTACTCTTACCATTGTAGGCTACGTTGGGTACCATTCAAAGTGCTGAAGAAGTTAGAGAGGTAAATTATTCTCGTCAATGTTTGCTTCTTCGTCATTTCATCAATACTTTCTGCATTGAAGCTCTCTTTTTTTCTAATTTTTAGGAAGCAAGAGTTGCAGAGAGGGTAAAACAAGAAGAACATACAAAGCAATTGGAGGTGAGTTTTCTTCTTCTGTATGAATACTCTCTATTTACTGGTGAATTATATATTTTCCCAACGAATTGTATGCAAGGAACAAGACACCTTTACTGTAATTAGTGCTTATGCACCTCATCTAGGGTTTAAAGAACGTTTTTTTGGGACGACTTTGTAGGCTTAACTTGGGAAATACCACTACGAAAAAATAATTTTGTTGGAGTAGATCTAAATTCTCATGTTGAGAGTACCTATAGAGCTTATGAAGGTTTGAAAGGGAGATATGCAGAGAAACTAGGAAATAAAAACCCATGAAAAAAGACATAGAGGTCAATGTTATGGCAAGAGATATGAGCTATATGATAGAATATTATATCATTGTTTGATCCTCATAACCGTCTCCTATAAGTGGGATTTGATTTGGTTGTTCATGTTGCTTTGATCTTACAACTGCCAATGCTGCTTTAGAAAACCAGAGGAACATGTTATCACTTACAAAAAAGGGCTGGTTTGCTATTGAATAGATTTCTTTCGTATTATGAAATTGGATAAATAATTTGCGTCAACTGTGAAGTTATACTTGAAGAGAGCTTGACTGCCCACTAGAAAATTTTGTTTATGGATGTAAGGGTAAAGAGGAGATTGAAGAGTATTGGCCACTACAATTTCAAGTATTATGTGGTGGCAATTGAAGGAAAACCAACGATCTTTCAAAAGGAGGATTTTGGGAGACACAAGTGTATATCGGGCAAGATGGCCTCTGGCATTAAGAAGGTAGCAATGGGAGTTTTGGCATAGAATCCTGGTTGTGGATGAAAATGTGTAAGATAAAGTTAGGATCAAAAGTGAACAACACAAAACATGGTCTTCATGTCTGTTAGAATCAAAGATAAATCCATATGGCATATATATTATTTATTCTATACGCTATCATAAATAGGAATATGATCTGATTTAGGCACACAAATCACAATTTCAACCTGGTAGCAGATCAAGATCTGAATTGCCACCACCATCCACCACCGCAAAAGTTTCCTTGCAAATGTCATACTATTGCAGCGTTTTTGTATCTCTTTTTCATGAGCCTCCTTAACAGTCTTGTCTTTGGTTTTCGACAACCCTTCTCTTGTGCATATGACCAGCCACTACAACAAAATTTTCATTGAAGCAGTCACGTGCTGCTACTTGTCTGAAATATTTTGTCAAGCGAACCTTTTATATAAAGTGCCTTCTCTCTGTCTTATCTCTGGCCAAAAGTTTAGCTTGTGGGTCCCATTATTGTGGTGTGTTTCAAGGGTTCTTTGCTTCTGATTTTCTGGCGTGTTGGTTTTCCAACTTGTTCTTTTCTACTGTGTCATCCTTTCAGCTTGTTTTCAAGTTTTCCTACGGCGTATTCAAACATTCCTTTGTTGTCGTTCATTTTCCATTGGACAACTTTACCATCTTTCAGTGTGCATTCGATGTGCTTCAACCACCCGCGCCTTCTAAATAATACTCCCTCCGTCCCAAATTATAAGCAAAAAAACCTCATTTTCTTTGTCCCAAAATATAAGCAAAAAAGACCAACTTTTATGCTATTATTATGTTTTTTAAAAAAAAATCATCCTTTCCAAAGTAAAATTAAATGCAAATTGCATTGAATTTGTTCTCCTTTTTATTTTCTCCATAATCATTATCCAATAAGAATTGTTTTTACATCTTTTTATGAAACTTATTCCAAGAACACAAAAAACTATAACTCAAATTACTATGTTTTAGTTTTCTTAGCAAGTGTGAATTTGTGTTTTTTGCTTATCGAAAGAGAATTAGTTAAGTCATGGTATTTTATGTCTACAATTTCTCAGTTATATCAATCACTCATGCTGTTCTGTTAATTTTTTTCCTGTCCATATCCTCAGTCCATGTCACATCCTTTCCTGTTGCTAAATTAATTTTTTTAGAGTGCATATTTAACATTTCCTAATGATTTTTGTTATTGCTATTGTCTCATGTCAGAGGGAATGGGCCGAAGCCAAGAAAGAGTTACAGGAAGAGAGAGAAAATGTGCGGAGACTTGCGCTTGATCGGGACCAGACCATGAAAAATTCTCTGAGACAAGTTGAGGATATGAGCAAAGAGTTAACTAATGCACTGGGTGCACTTGCGTCTGCAGAATCTAGGGCTGCTGTCGCTGAGGTATTTCTTTGGTTGCTCGCTTTTGTATGCTTTATTTTTATTATCATCGATTGTTCTAGTTGTATTGAAACGCACTGGCCTTTGTGTACAGGCAAAACTCTCAAGTATTCAGAAACAAATGAGTTCCACAGATGGGCAGGTTTGTTTATAATCTTATTGTTGTGAATATACTTCTACCACGATGCCCCTATAAAAAAGCCTGCGGAGTAATCATGCAATGTTTTCTTTTCTTTTCTGGAAGTGTAACTTGATAACTGGTTGAGTCATCTGGTCATGTTACATTCATTCTTCAATTGGCTCTTATAATCCATACCCCTAATGATGGCTTTAATTGCAACATACTAGGTCATGTTAACCCTCATTCCTATAAAAATACCTTGTGTACACATCATGATTCTGACAGAATACAAAATACAAAATTCATATCTGAGTTTCTTTTCTCTCAACTTTCAAACTTAAGTCCATGTAAACGCTCAACTCTTTGTGCTGATGAAGAAAGGCAAGCATAAATGGAATTTTGTCTTGTAGTATCTATATGATAAACCTTTTTGTGAAGTATATTGTTCATTACTGATAGATCCTTGATTTGTGCCGTGTTCTATATTAATTGCTGTTTTAATTGATTTCCTACAATTCACGTGCCGAAAATAAATTATTTTTTCTGTTAATTCTAACATTTTCTATTAACTGAATATAGCTTGTCAATACGGAATCAGCGAGTGGATCTTCCATTTTATCTAGAGATGAGGTGGGTGCACATTTTTATATCTTAATTTCGCTTCTACTGGTATGCATTTGCTGGTGCTATGCTATTTGTTATGAAATAAACAAATTTTTTATGCTAATAAAGTGCTCTGTATTCAGATGAATATATATTGTAGGTAAGTGAAAAGACTTTGTTGCCCCTAGAAAATGGCTTGTTTTTATTATTGGGGGCGAAGCCTCTTCGTTTACTAGAATCATGTATTTGTGTATATATAATAATGGTTGATTTTTCTAACCAGGATGAAGCAGTTGAAAAATCATCATTATTATAAAACTAAATTGAAAAATTAACCAACCCGTTATCTAAGTTATAAATTTAGGTTATTGAAAATACGAGGTAATCAATAAAACAAATTAATGTAGTTTCTCAACTGCCAAGCATTTTGCTCGGGATAAATTAGTTTCAACATGCACATGGCTTGAATTAATGAGCTATGTGGGCTTTGACCTTTGGAACCTTTCGATGTAGAGGATAACATTCATTGCTACTGTTAAGTCTTTCCATTTATTTCTTATTGTCTGCATGAAAATTCTGGGATTTATGAAATGATAGTTTTATAGAAAATAAAAAGGTTTCCAGCTTTAGAAAATTAAGCTTAGTGCTTTTTAAATAGACATGTTTCGACAATTTATGACATTATCTTAAAGAACGCAAAGGCTTAAATATGATGGTTGTAGTGGTTTTTTTTCCGTTCTAAAACAAACTCCACATAGAATAGTTGATTAGACGAAGTATGGCATAATGGTCTATTATTCTGATCTTGTATAGAATAGAATGTTATTGTTCTATCTATATGGCTTATTATTGAGCTGACAATTTTCATGATTTAGGCTAGAGGAGTGTGAATCCTCCTCAGTCATGCATATTAAAATTCAAATTAAATACAAAAATTAGTATAAATAAGTTCAAACGTGTTCTGCTAGAAAAACCATGCACGAGTTCCTTCTGACATCTTACTTTTTTATGTTCGAATATGTTCTGCTAGAAAAACCATGCACGAGTTCCTTCTGCATTGTTCTGTTGTTTTAGACTTGTGTAATTGTGTTGTGTTTATGCTTGACGTTTATTTCTGTAACATGCTTTAGGTTGTTGCTGAATTGCAAACAGCAAGAGAAGAGATTGAGAAACTGAAAGATGAAGTACATGCTAACAAAGCACACATGCTGCAGGTTATTATTTTATTCTTCTCATTTATTTATTTATTTATTTTTTAATTAAACTAACTGCCTGCTTGCATTTTACAATGAAGTATAAGAGCATTGCTGAGGTGAATGAAGATGCATTGAAACAAATAGAAAGTGCACACGAGGACTACAAGATAGAGGTATTCTAGCATGATTGAATCTTGAAAGCTATTTTGTATGCGATTTTTATTGTTCTGTCTTTTTTTTTTATGGTGACCATTCGTTATTGTTCTAAATGGGCTGGCTTGCATTTTCAGTCTGTTTACTACTGCTAGTGATTTTTGCCCTAAAATATTTAGATCAAATTTAGTCTATCAACTTTTCAATGGATACAATCAAGTCTGTGCATCACATCACTTCCTATCAAAGAGTTAACAATTTTGGCCCTACAATATTTTAAACTTTCACCGAAAAATAAAAAATTCCAAATTTCGGTTCTCTTGAAAACCTAATATCACATCATGTAAAATCATTTCAGTTTTATCAAAATTTTACTATATTAAATAAATTATTTTATATCTAATCCGTCATAAAAGTAGAGTGACCAAAATCATGGTCCAAACTAGGGGACTAAAAGTGTAATTAAACATAACTAAATATATTTTGTTTGTAATCATTGTTAATATATTTAGGTTGACAATACAAAGAAATCTCTAGAGGCTGAACTGAATTCACTTAGAGAGAAGATTTCAGAGCTTGAAAAGGAAGCTAGTTTGAAAACTGATGAGGTTGTATCTGCAACTGCTGGAAAGGAAGAGGCTCTGACATCTGCTTTGGCTGAGATAACACATCTTAAAGAAGAAATTTTAACCAAAACGTATGTTTTATCTTTGTACCACATTGCTAAATTTACCGTTTTTTGGTTAGATGAAACTTATTTTTTTCTGCATGCAGTTCTCAAATCTCTGAAATGGAAGTTCAGATATCTGGTTTAAAAGAACACCTGGACAAAGAGCATCAGAAATGGCGTGCAGCTCAAACGAATTACGAAAGACAGGTTAGGACATGGTACTTTCGTTATATTGCATAAATAAGTTATTTTTCAATTGTTATTTTATTTAATCATTACAAATCTACCACTTTGTATTAATTTTATTTCTTATAGAAAAATGTAAAATACGAGAATACGAAAACCTTTTCATCTTTTTTGATATAGACGATTCAAGAAGTGAAACAGAATAAAAACATATAAATGAAAGCATACCCCGTGGAATTGAAAACCGTCATCAAACTTAACATCCTCTTAACTAATATTTTATTTTCCTTAGCTATAAGTTGAACATCTCATATTCTCTGATTTCTTACTGCTGCAGTGGCTACTTTGTTTGGTTATCTAATATGTCATTTCTTGAAGACAAAATATTGCATGTTTGCATAATATGCATTCTTTTCATTGCTTCCAATCTTTTGATGATTTTTCTTTCTCAGGTTGTTCTCCAGTCCGAGACTATTCAGGAGTTGACTAAAACATCTGAAACACTAGCCTTGCTGCAGGAGGAAGCATCTAAATTACGTAAATTAGCTGATGCTCAGAAAATTGAAAATGTAAGATTTCCTACACATAGAATATTTATGTTTTCTGTCTGTTTCAATTTTACGTAAATTGTCTGTTTCAATTGTTTCCTACGCACAAATTACGTATATTATTTGTTCCTCTGTGTTTATTCAATTTGCACCACTCCCAAATTATTATTCTCCACTTTGCATTTATTGTAATGGGAATACACAAGTAGTTAACAAAGGGTAAATTAGTAAAATCACCATTATATGAAATGACCAAATGCTATAATTATTGTGATGGAGGGAGTCTAAGTGTGTTGCTGAGAAGAAATATGATGAAATCAATAATGTGATTCTGGTTTGCATTGCAGCAATGTATGCAAATCAGAATCAATTTAAGCAAAACCAGAATCACAAAATATTATGTGGTTCTGACTTTTGGTTTGCATCCTGGTGTGACAATATAATGAAATGTTGTTGGATATGTGTAAAACATATTTTCCTTGTGAATAATTTGTTATTTAACTTATCAAATAAATATTGTGTTTTTGTTAGACATGAATAGCCTTGTTATAGAAAAGATATAACTAATAGACAAGTGCATCAGTAAATATTTTTGCCATTAATTTTAACAATATCTTGTTATGTACTTTAATGATCACTCGAGTCTTAGCTCTTTACTGTCGCTATTTTACATGTTAGACTGGGCTTATGACAGTGCTAACTGTGCTGCATGTATAATCTTAGCTCCTATGTATATGAAATTTTGCAGTTTTTCCAGTTGTTGTGTCATACTGCATTATTTTTTTAATTGTTTCTCTCATTGTTGTAGACCTAATTCACCTCATAACTATTGTGTTCAGAATGAACTAAATGGCAGGTGGGAAGAGGAGAAAGCAAGACTAGAGAAGTCTAAGTGTGATGCTGAAAAGAAATATGATGAAATAAATGAGCAGGTTTTTACGAATATCTTATGTGAATGTTTTTTTTTATGTATTTTAGTTCGAAAAGATTTCTCTTTTTCTTTTACCTAATATTATGTGCATGGCGAAGGAAAAGAAAAAAGACAAGCTTGAATCTTGACATTTTTTTCAATTTACTACATAACAATATACAACACAGAATCTGACCATCACTAACTTATTTATATTCTTTCTAAAACTTCTCATATCTCAAGCTGGCTTATAAAATGACATGGACAAACCTTATTATAAATGTGTGGCCCATATACATTGTGAGTGGGTGAAATAGGTATTAATATTTGGCCCATATGCCATGAAGGGATAACCATTGATGATATGTAATTTATATTGAGGATTGTTAATATATGGAAGTCAGAACTTCGTCGCTATCAAGCATGCATGCTTTTACTTATCCGCATGTGTCTTATATTGTACTGTGTTGGTTGCTGCCATTTTAGTTACATACTCAACTACGTCAACATATTTGCAGAATAAAATTTTACACAGCCAACTTGAGGCGTTGCATATTCAATGGGCTGAGAAGGAGCGCAGTGCTGCTGGTATTTCACCTGGAAGTAGGGGTGATACATTTGGTGATGCTGGCCTTCAAAACGTTGTGAACTATCTCCGCCGTTCAAAAGAAATTGTAAACACCTTTGTGTTGCTGATATTCTCTCTTTCTTTCAATTGTTTATTCATATCTTGTTATTTAATACTTTGTATATTCTTTAACAGGCAGAAACAGAAGTTTCATTATTAAAACAGGAAAAGCTGCGATTACAGTCACAGGTAATATTTGTACACATGCTGTTATATTTCGTATAACGTGGTGTATGCTCATCAAACTTAAGTTGGTATTTCATGTCTCTACCTCCATTAGGAGTTGTTAAACAATATTATTCTCATTTTGTTCTGTTTTCTGTCTGAGTTTTATTGTGAAAACGCAAGTCCGAGATTGACTATAAATCATCACCCTAAAAACTGGTCTGGGGTTGATTTTAATCGAAACCCTCAAATGGCATCTGATCATATCCTAGATCTATCGTATACATCCACCATCTTATCCACACACCAATCCAAATTGTGTTGGGTCTTTGCAGGCGTATTGGGGAATACAAGTCCCTCATTAACTTTAGACAAAATCTTCAGAGATTATAAATGACAATTTGTCATATTAGAAGTGGGTTTTGTAAAATTGAGTGAAGTCCTAAACCTAAGTAGTTGTGCTTATTTTCATCTAATCTCATGATATTAATCTCAATTAATTAGGAAGAGCTTGGTACTTGTCGTAATCTCTTATCCTGGAACAGTTATTCTGATAATACATGAACTAAGTGCTAATTGTGTTTGGTTTTGTAAACTTTCTAATGGTTTTGAAGTGGTATATTGTTGTTTGACCTCGTGATTCTCTGTAGCTTGAGAGTGCTTTGAAGTCAGCAGAATCTGCTCATGCATCTCTAGAAGCTCAGCGTGTGAAATCAAGATCATTTATGTTTACTGAAGAAGAATTCAAATCCTTACAACTTCAGGTTGATGATCCTATTTTCAGGAACTAAATTCATTCATTTTTTATGGTTATTGATAATAGTATAAGATGTTGATCTTTACCTAGTAAAAGTGTTTCCAGATTATGTTATTTTGATCAATTCAATAATGGGTTGCTTTGTCAATATCATTTCTAGGTCAGGGAAATGAACTTGCTTCGTGAGAGTAATATGCAGCTCAGGGAAGAAAATAAGCACAATTTTGAGGAATGTCAGGTATTCAGATATTTCATCTACCATACTTTCTTCTGGGTCTTCCGGTTCTGTTGTTTTCTGTGCTAATATTCATCATAACAGTTCTGTTGAATATTAGCACAGAATCAATCAGATTCTGTCTTGTTTGACTTATTATAATTGATTGTAAATACAGATTAATTGTAATTAGCTGTATTAGAATTAGCATTTAAAGGGAGAATAAGTAGCATTTATAGACAGAATTATTTCTCCTATTTTCTGGCAAGACTAGCACACTGCCTATTCTATAAATACCTCCTATGTACTGTTTTACAGATTAATGAAATATAGAGCATATTTCTATAAGTTCATAGAAATGCTGTTGATAAGCTAAGAAAACCTCATCTCAGACACGGTTCTCCTGTGACTAATAAATTATTTGTTGATTGTTCGTTAGAAATTGCGTGAACTAGCAGAACAGGCAAGAACTGCCAGAGATAATCTAGAGAATCTTGTAAGGGAAAGAGAAAGTGAACTGGAAGGCCAGAAAAAAGAGATTGAAACACTAAAAACGGAAAAGGAACATCTCAATTCCAAGGTTTCAGAGGTATTTCATTTTGAAAGACTAGAAATTTATTAACGTGCTTTACACTTTTATAGTGCACCTCCACTGTTATTTCTAATATACTTTCTGTTTTATCATCTTAAGTTGCTTGAAAGGTGTAAAAATGTTGATGCGGAGGATTATGATCGAGTGAAGAAACTTGTACAAGATTTGCAGGTTGTTATAGTGAATTTCATTGTTTTCCATATTCTTGTCTCTCACCCTCTGGTGTTGTCTAGCCATTAATTTTGAAGAGTTCCTTTTCCTTTTATACACGAAATCTGTTAGTCCCCTGAAAATGTATAGCCTGTTGACTAAAACTCTTCTTTTCATAATTTTTTTGACGCACTTGAATTATTTCTTCGTATTTTAATTGTACAAATTTAGTTGCATTGTGTTTCTTCTTACTGTTCAATTATTCTAGTTTTTGTTTTGCATCTAATTTAACTATTCAAAATAGTTAACATGCTTGTACATATTTAAAACATTCAATAAGTGAAACAAAACGTATAGATGGTTCTACATCTATGTTTGCAATTTGCAAAATATACTCATCTTGGAATACATGCCTGATTATTTGAACATTGCTATGCACTTGATTTGAAAGTTTTTATACTTGAATTAAGTTGGAAATCAATTTGTATTGTCTAGGGTTCTGGGCACAGAGGCATGCTTGTTATGTTTTCAATTTTTTTATACTCTATTTGAAGAAATATCTTCATTTTTCTTGTCAGGCTAAACTAAGAGACAGGGATGCTCAGATTGAGGAAACTAGTAAAATTCTTTCAGAAAAACAGGAATCTTTTTCACGTTTAGAGCAAGACCTTTCAAACTGCAGATTGGAACTTGTGGAAAAAGAGAAGAGAATTAATGAAATTCCGAAAATTGAGGTCTTTGACATATTCTGTCTTAATTTTAAATAATTGGAAAAAATTATTTTGTTTTGTTTACAAACTGTTGTTATATGGTTGTTCAAGCAGGCTAACCATAAACAGGATGTGGAGAAGAATAGGAAACTGCTGGCACATTTTAAGGTGAGTAGTATTTTCTATTTGTCACTGTATAGTACAGATATTTTTATTGATAATTCCCGTTTCGCGTTTGTTTTCATTCTCTGTTTCCTTTTTCGTACTTTCAGAGAAGGATTGAGGCATTAAATACGGAAAAGGAGGTGCTAGTGAAAGAGAATCAGCAACTTTCTGGACAGTTAAATAAGGAAAAGGAAGATCTAGGGAAAGAGAATCAGCAGCTTTCTAGACAGTTAGATGAAATTAAACAACAAGGTAATTATACAATCTAAGATTTTGTACCTTTTTAATATTATTGGAAATTCCGCCTTCATTGCGGTCTGCCCCTAGCCGCCTAATTGTGGCCTTTGGGTTGCCTTAATTGCAGCTTTCAACACCTTTATCGTGTTGAGTTTGAAGGGGTGGGTTTAGTCCCACATTGTTTAGAGATATGGCCTGTGTGGTGATTATAAAAAGAGTCCCCTCACCTTACAAGCCGGTATTGTAAGGATGAGTTAGACCCAATATAAAAATCTGATACTATTTGTTTGTGGAATGCATTCTTAAAATTGTATGGTGTATATTAGGGAAAAGATCAGCAGGTGATACAGCTGGTGAACAAGCGATGAATCAAGAAAAGGACACTAGAATACAGGTTAGTGTTAGGATTGTTTCCCGGTTTTTAGGATGAAGGAAAACAAGTGATTCAACTTTCTGTTTGCTAGATGCTGGAAAGAACTCTGGAGAGAGTGAGAGCTGACTTAAACAAGGAGAAGGAAGACAAAACTGCGGAGAGAAATAGGCGGCTGAAAAATGAGAAGGCCATAGCGGACTCTTACAAAAATATTGACCTGGTATTTGCCACTTCACAATATAAACTTTGCTTCTGTTTTTTTCTTCTTCAAAATGAGATGCTATGCTTCCATAAATTTCAAAAAAATAAAAATATATTTTTAAATGCACTTGATTATTAGTAGTGTTTTGGAATGGAGATATTGATTTGTTTTAGAGCTTATTGCACGTTTTGATCCATGTAGCTATACCTACCTTGTGTGAAAAAATTGGTTGTGTTGGTATGACTAGAAAATTATGTTATCTATTCAGCAATTAATGCGAGATACACAATCTGGTGAATCGAAGCATCCTTAAAATTTAGGCATATAATGAGACAACAGCTCTGATAATGTAGGATAATATGTAGTTGGCACATCAATTATGTTTGAAGGTATGAAAATGTATTATAATTTTCATATTACTATTCAATTATTATGATTTGTTTTGGTGTTTTTTTTAATTCAGATTTGGATTCTTGTTAATATAAAGATGAATGCGTAAAAATGAAAGACTGTTTTCACTTGATGAACTCGATGAATTCAAATAGTACCAGAATTGTTGATCTTGTAATTAGTTCTAACCCAAAGAATCAGGAGGAAAATACAGTTTCCTATAATTCAAATTGTTCTAGTCAACTAATAAATACAAATTAGAAAAGAAAATCAATTCTGATCACTTCCCATAATTATTCTTAAGACTGAAAATATGTTTATCATATCATATTATGTGGGGAGAATGTACATTTATATGGGTAGGAGTCTCCTAGTTAACCCCTAATTAATAAAGAAGATTAATCAATACAGTCAATACAATAAATACTGAAGTTAAAACTAAACAGTCACAACTTTTCAATATCTCAACACTCCCCCTCAAGGTGGTGCGTATACATCATATGCATCCATCTTGTCACATATATAAGTTATCCGAGGACTCCGTAGAGATTTAGTAAAGATATCAGCAAGTTGATCCTTGGAATTGACAAATGAGGTTCTGATGATTCCGGTGATAATCATCTCTCTAAGAAAGTGACAGTCAACTTCAATATGCTTTGTCCTCTCGTGAAAAAACTGGATTGGAGGAGAGGTGTAAAGCTGATTGATTATCACATACAAGTTCCATTTGATCAACCTCACAAAAAATGTAATTCTTGCAGTAAATGTTTCAACCACTCAAGCTCACATGTAGTATGAGCCATAGCTCGATACTCGGCTTCTGTACTCGATCGGGAGACAACAGTCTGCTTTTTGCTCTTCCATGAAATCAGATTTCCGCCCACATAAATGCAATAACCAGAAGTAGACCGTCTATCACTTGCATCTCCTGCCCAATCGGCATCTGAATACCCAACAATATTTGTGTGGCCTCAGTGAAAACAGGTCCTTTTTCGGGTGCTCTTTTGATATACTTAAGAATTCAAACAACTGCATTCCCATGATTGACACAAGGAGTGTCAAGAAACTGACTTACGACGCTAACTGGAAAAGATATGTCCGGTCTGGTCAAGGTGAGATAATTCAATTTTCCCACTAGTCTTCGGTATCTGCCTAGATCATAATAGGGCTCCCCCTGGTTAGGAAGAAGCTTTACATTAGGATCCATAGGAGTATCAACTGGTTTACAATCTATAAGACCTGTTTCCTCCAAAATATCAAGGGCATACTTCCTCTGAGAGATAGCAATACCAGAGTTTGATTGAGCCACTTCAATCCCGAGAAAGTAACGAAGAGGACCTAAGTTCTTAGTCTGAAAGTTTTGAAATAGATGTTGTTTTAATGCCTTGATACCTTCGTAATCATCACCGGTAATTACAATGTCATCAACATAAACCACAAGGTAGATATATTTATTTGATGTTGAGCATTTAAGAAAAACAGAATGATCTGATTCGCAACGGGTCATCCCAAACTGTTGTAGGACTTTGCTGAATCGACCAAACCATGCTCGAGGCGATTGTTTCAATCCATACAAGGACTTTTTCAATTTGCATACCAAACCATGCCCACTTGTGCAACAAACCCAGGAGGTTGCTCCATATAAATCTCTTCTTCCAAGTCACCTTGTAAGAAAGTATTCTTGATATCCAACTGAAACAGGGGCCAACGTCTCATGGCAGCCATAGCTATAAAGAGGCGAACAGATGTCATCTTCGCAATTGGTGAGAAGGTATCACTATAATCCTTACCATAAACTTTACTATAACCTTTTGCCACTAACTGAGCCTTTAATCGATCAACCTGTCCATCAGGTCCCACTTTGACATTAAACACCCACCTGC
>Ga0315913_1000590_pt1 | contig 33878 bp, 16 predicted proteins | sample MpolsnodulesMG_FD_207736 | JGI IMG/M metagenome (GOLD analysis project Ga0315913, IMG submission 207736) | Medicago polymorpha root nodule microbial communities from Los Angeles, California, United States - small nodules | ecosystem: Host-associated > Plants > Roots > Nodule | place: USA...
TGAGATCAATATTAAAATCAGAGTGGGATGTGATATAGCCCTAGAATAACAATTTTCTTGTTTTCTATTCAAATCTATGTTAATTTTAGTCCCTTACATTGTTAAAAGCATGCTTTAAAATGAATTTTGGTAAAGAAACTTGCATTGTTCGTTAATACATCAACAACCATGCTTGGATGTTGGATGTGGAAAATCCTAATACCTATTGTTCCATTGTTTTTGCAGTTTCTTGATAGCGTCAATGGCTTTACAAATCATTTGGAGTTTTGCGCTTGCTTTGTTGGATGCATATGCTTTGGTGAAAAAGAAGGTTCTGCTTAACCCTGTGTTGATTAGCCTCTTTGTTGTTGGAGATTGGGTTAGTCTTTTAGTAAATCTATACTTTTCCTAATTAGTTTGTTAGATGCAATAGGACTTGTTGATTATGATCCTTATCGTTTTAGCAAATGCTTGTTTTGATTGGTTTATTTGAGCTTCTTAACTAGCCTTAGAATTTTTTGAAACAGTTTTGGAGAGATTATTGAAACAACTTATGACATGTACATAAGTTGTTTTTAGCTTATTTCCATAAGCTCTTCAAAATAGCCTGTGAAAACAACTTATAACTTGTATCAACTATCAAATAAATTTGACTATATTTTATCTTTTGTTATAAAAAATAGTTTATAGTTATACATAAGCACTTTATATCGTACGTGCTTGTGCTATAAGCACTTAATTAAGTTGTTTATCCAAACAAGACATAAGTTTGGTTCTTGACCACTGGTATCCACACTCCACAGGTAACAGCAACAATATCTCTAGCTGCAGCTTCTGCCTCAGCTGGACTTACAGTTTTGTACTTCCATGATATGGGACATTGCCATTTCGGAGAGGAGTGTCAAAAGTACCAGATTTCTGTTGCCTTTGCCTTCATGAGCTGGATCTCAATTTCAATATCATCCCTCATAATGCTTTGGTTAATAGCAGCAGGGTAGCAGACCAAAATTATCGGGTCCGGATTTTCTCTAGCACTTCTATCCCCTCTAGCAGCACCTTGGCCGTTGGATTGATCTACCAGGTGAGAGTATTTGTTTTTTGCCGGTTGATTAATCCAATGTTCGATGTGGTGTTATAGAAGTAGAAAAATATCAATTTTGAGAATTCTCTCATCCAACATTCTTTCAGAGTGTATATAGGAAGTGAAATAGAGTAAAGCTTTACATTCATATTTATATTACATTTCTTCAATTCAAATAGAATTGGTACAGCAGCAGATTGTCAATGGGAAGAAAACAAATGTATATGTGATTTTGCCTTGTAAGCTGTAATGATATTAAACAAACCTTATCTTTTACATGTAATTGGTTTGTCAATATTATAGATAGGTATTTTTGCAACTTGGATCCTCTCCACCGTGCAACGATGTAACAGAATTCTTTCTAACTAAGATAGCATACTACCGCATGCGGTAGCACTTTTTGTGCATGTTAGAGATTTTGCTGCACGGCTTCAATGTGGAGAGGATCCGAGTCCGTGTTTTTGTAAGATGATTTTCCTTTCTCTTTCGTGACGAGTGTCTGCTAGATACTTTAAAAGGCTTATGTAGTTAGTTATGTTTGACCCTCATATATCAGTTTCATTTCATGCTTGGATTTTGGTATTGGTATGTATTCTTGGACAGGGGTTCTTGAGTCCTGGATCTATTTTGCCTTGGCCCGGCGCCTATTTTGATTTCAATATATATTATTTGCCTCTGCAAAAATAGAAAATAGCATGGTGATTTTAAACCTGAAGGGGTATAAGGCACTACTTGACAATAAAAAAGGGTAAAAGGTCTTAAGCTTTACACATGATATCATCTTTACAAGCAACTATCACCCACCCTTGACTTGTCACTCACTATCATCTTTATGGTCCTACCATAATTAACAACAATAGTCATTAGCATCTCCATAAAATTCTCTCTTCTTGTAAAATATGTGTCCAATTCCATTTATAATCAATCATATTTTTAGCCAAGTATACATCAACGTTAAGGGCATTGGGGCAGTTGCCTCCACACCATTTGTATTTGAGTATTAGTTCTTTATAATTTTATATGTTTTCTACTAAAAATTAAGTGATGGTCCCACAGAAATTATTAAATTTTATTTGTGATTAATTAAATACACAATAGTGTGAAAAATAAAATATTCATTACTTGTTTGGTCACATACTTAGAGAAATATAATTTTGAAAGTATTAAAAACGAAAAATATAAAACAATTTTAAAATATAAAGACTTGTAGAAAACAATTATAATTTGTAGATGTTGAAGTAATCTCCAAATTTTTGTTTAATTTATGCATTAATTATTATTTTTTATATTATTGTGCCTCTACTAACTGAAATTTCTAGATCCGTCATTGTTTTTAGACAACTTAAATATCGAGTGCTTGAACTTTGATATGTAATGTTGGGTAATAGAAGGATAAATGTTCAACATTTAAGAAAGATAAATGACTAAAATGAATAAAAAAAGAAGATAAAGGACTGAAAATTTATTGAAGTAAAGAGAGTGTTATAGTGACTATAGCTAACGTATCTCTTATTTCTAATAAAAAGACTCTTGATGTTGGTATTTCAAGTGTAAGTAAAGAGATTTTGATTCTGATTTTGTTGGTGGAGAAGTTGTTGGAAACTTGATTTTCACCTACAACGGAGATATCATTGGCTGCACAAAAATTGGTAGCTCGAGTAAGGGGATTCCGCGGAACATTGATCACGTTGGAAACATGAAAAGTGATGATGCTCTCTTCATTCTTTTGGTTGAGAAAGATTCTGCTTTTCTCAGGTTGACTGAAGATAGGTTTTATAACCGATTCCCGTGTGTAATTGTGAAGCCAAGGGAAGGGCCTGAACCCGATTTGGCCACGATGAAGTTCTTGGGAAAGATGAGGGCCGAGTTGAAGCTTCCGGTGTTTGCTCTCGTGGACTGTGATTCTTGTGTGTTGAAGAGGTTAGGGATGAGGCCGGGTGATTTGGAACCGGAGAAATGTCGCCTGCCAATGACCACTGAAGATGTTAAGACTGTTGAGAATATGCTGCGGAAGGATTACGTCAAGAAGAATCGTGGTTGGGTGGATGAGTTGATATTGATGGTTAAGACTGGGAAGAAGGCTGAAATAGAAGCTTTGTGCAACTTTGATTTTCGGTTTCTCTCTGAAGTTTATCTGCCACTGAAATTGCAGGAGCTTGACTGGATATGAAAAGAGTAATGTCGTTTTTCTCATGTTATGCGCTGTTTTAATCTTTGATAGTTCAAATCATTGGCAAAATTGTTGATAATGTTGTCAAACTCGTATGGATTCTAACTCTGTAGGTTCTTTAACTATTAAATTAGGAATCCCTTTTTTCAGCTAGAATTGTGATTTAGAAGTATTTTAACATTTCATTGATTCGTATCTGCTTTTCGATGTTTATTTATTGGTTTCTGTTCTTGTTCTGTAGGTTGAAAGTTTTGTTCTTTACATTTATATGTCTTAATCACGTCCATGTTTGATTTAACTAAATTTTGTATTGGAAATGTGACTTCAATGAATGACTCACTATTGTGGTTTTAAAAGGGTGTAGCATGACATAACTTGGTGCTACTCATCAAGATGTTGGTGGCTCATGCTAATACATTCTAATATATCTTGTAAATAGCAATTTGAAACCATTTCTACTCGGTTCTTTTCTAGTTAATATGTTCAACTTACTATATATGCAATGTAAAACTACACTGGCATCATGTTGGTGAACCTGATGTTTGTGATAATGGTCGTGTTTCTGGTGGTGCTTGGACTGATGTGCCTGCGTACACTTGATCATTCATTCTCTTTATTTTATTTTTTTCTCGTCATATCCTGTCTTTTATTTATTCAACTCAGTAATTGTTATTATTTTTTATTGGAAGAAAGATCTCATATGAGAGTATTTTTGTACTTCTTCATCTTATTATATCAAGTTTCTGTGATTTGATTTCTAGAGTTCGTCTTGAAATCCCATTTTGCGACAAGGCATGACATAGTCTATTTCTTTTGTTTTGTATTTCTAGAGTTCGTTTTGAAATCCCATTTTGTGACAGGACATGACATAGTCTATAACTTTTGACTATTTTTGTTGTTAATTTCACGGTTTCCATTTTGTTGTTAATTTGGTTTTATTTAGATTGGGGAGTAGCTTAATATTGTTATTTGTGAAGAGGGTATTTTAACGTTTAGTAGTTTTTGAAATGGTTCTGATAAATTGACTCTTGTTAAATTGCTAATCCTACTTGTGAAATGTGATCCACTCTGGTATCTTGATGAGTAGAACTCGGTGCTAGTCATCAAGATGTTGGTGGCTAATGTTAATACATTCTAATATATGTTGTTAATAGCGATTTGAAACCATTTTTACTCGGTTATTTTCTAGTTAATTTGCAAAACTTACTATATATGCAATATAAAACCACACTGCCATGATGATAGTGAACTGATTTTGTGCTTATGATGTGTTTCTTCTTCCTTGTCTGATGTGCTTATTACACTTGATCATTCATTCTCTTTATTTATATTTCGTTCTTTTCATGTCCTGTCTCATATTTATGGAACTTAGTGATTGTCAAAATGTCCTTAATATGGGAAGAAAGATCTCATGAGAGTAGTATTTATTTTCATTTGTATTTTGTTTTTGTACTTTTCATCATCTTTTTATATCAAGTTTGTGTGATTTGATTCTGGAGTTCGTCTCGAAATCCCATTTTCTGACAAGGCATGACATAGTCTATATCTTTTGATTATTTTTGTTGTTGATTTCACTATTTCCGTTTTTGTTGTTAATTTAGTTTTATTTAGATTGGGTAGTAGTTTAATATTGATATTTGTGAAAGGGGTGTTTTGAAATTTAAAAGTTTTTGAAGTGGTTCTGATAAATTGACCGACATTTCCAAACTGCTAATCCTACTTGTGAAAGGCGACTAACATTTTCTCATCCTTCTGTTTGCACTTAGTCTATTTTTCCGCTAGAATTGTGATTAAGAAATATGTTCACATTCAGATTTAACATTTCAGTGATTCATATCTGCTTTTCAGTGTTTATCAGTCCTGTTTTTGTTCTGTAGGTTGAATTTTTTTTTCTTTTTTTAATTAAAAGCTTTGCTGTCTATTTTATGTTGATGCTAATCTAGCAATCTGTGACTTGGTTAGGAGATTTTTCTGGAACTGGCTCTTACATTGTTTGTGTATGAATCACATCTATGTTCGATTAATAGTTCTTTTAAATGGAAATGTGTTAATGAATGACTTACTATGATGGTTTTAAAAGGGTGTAGCATGACTGAACTTGATGCTACTCGTGCTAATACATTCTAATATATCTTGTATAAATAGCAATTTGAAACCATTTTTACTCAGTTCTTTTCTAGTTAGTTTAAAGAACTTACTATATATGCAATATAAAACCACACTGGCATGATGATGGGGAACCTGATGTTGGTGCTTAGGTTGTGTTTCTGGTTCCTCGACTGATGTGCCTATGTACACTTGATCATTCATTCTCTTTATATTTTTCTCTTCATGTCCTGCATCTTATTTATTGAACTTGGTAATTGTCATTATTTCCGTCTGTGATATGGGAAGAAAGATCTCATATGAGAGTAGTATTTATTTGCATTTTGTTTTGTACTTGTTCGTCTTATTACATCAAGTTTGTGCGATTTGATTTCTAGAGTTCGTCTCGAAATCCTATTTTGTGACAAGGCATGACATAATCTATATCTTTTGATTATTTTTGTTATTGATTTCACAATTTTTGTTTTGTTGTTTATCTGGTTTTATTCAGGTTGGGTACTAGCTTAATATAGTTTTTTGTGAGGAGGGTGTTTTAAAATTTAATAGTTTTTGAAGTAGTTCTGATAAATTGACTCATGTCAAATTGCTAATCCTACTTGTGAAATGTGACCAACATTTTCTTATCCTTCTGTTTGCACTTCTCAATCTGTTTTTCAAGTTGTTATGATAAATCCACGTATGACAGGATTTTGATTTTCTTTGTAGATAAGCACACTCTCTTGTTTAGAATTAAAACTTATGTCATACTACCTTTTTGTTTTCTTAAGGCTGTGTTTGCTTTATTTCAAGAAATGGACAAAGCATTCTCAATTTAATCATTATGCTTAGTTGCTTACTATTCTTGGTAGTCACGTACTTAAACTTGTCTGTTTGGTTTCGTTAAAATGTGATTCAAAACCAATTATGTACTGATGCTTCTAGATTACGTAACAATTAGGAATAATTATGGACTAATGCTTCTAGACTATATACTAATATTTCTATATGGTAATCGCTGCTACTGCTGATTCATATTCACTCACACCCCTACTTAAAGTTGCCTCATTTTCTCACTCATAGCAATGCCAATTTGAATTTCAGAAACAACCCTTTGTTTATTTCCCCCTCAAATCTGAATGAAGGAATTCATTTGCTTGACTGTTCGTTTTTGTTAGTGCTGTCTTTTGCTATATTTCTCTTTCGGTTATATTTTCATTATAGGTTTAGATGGTTGAAATGGAAAGAGAAATTGATGAATTCTATGGAATGAGTGTTACTTTGATTGCAAGAATCCCGATATAAGTAGAGAAGAGAACCCAATATATAACATCATCATCACTGCACCAGATCACAGGATCTTGTGCAGTTGTTTAGATAAATGATCACCACTATTTATCCATCTATATATTTTCATTGGCATGTGTAGAGGAGGGCTGGCTAGCTAAGTGACATTGAAATATGAATTACTGCAAACAATTACTACTCACTTTGCTTGGCTCCCTCTTCTCAAATTGAATGAATATGTGACTTACGCAAGCGGTGTTATTGGTGTCTTAGCAATCATATTTCCATGTTTTTGTATTTATGCACCTGTCATAAAATGAAAATGTGTATGGTTTCATGTTGTATGCTTTCATATATGTGCTTTGATTCAAAATATGATGTGGAATGATGATTTTGAGTTTTGCCATATTTTATTTCAATAGTTTGAAATTCTTAATTAGTATCCAAAGCCTTCTGCCTCCCATTTACATTTTATGCCTTTTACTTCTTGGCATGCACTTCCTTTTCGCTATTTATCTTTTTCCCATCAGTTAGTATCAAGTAAATGTGAGCAGAATTTGAACAAATTGTAATACGCTATTTTGTACAAAGTTTTGACAAATAGCAACTCTAGCAACACTACAGCATTGTAGCGTAGGAGAATTTGAACAAACCGCTGTGATCCATGATTATTAACCCTGATAATATCTCTTTTACATAAGAACTGTAAGCACATTATCTTATTATCAAGAAAATCTAGACTTCAAATCACACGATGATTTTAGATGAATCTGGTATTGTAATTTGATCCAAATCGCTATTTTTTGCAATCCGCTATTGATAACACTTTTGAATACTGATGTGGATAGAGGTAATTTGTGATAATATCCCCTTACCGACTGCATGTTGGTTCTATAACTCTAGTCAAGGAAATTTTTTGGACTCGTCCTGTAATCATGGCGTAAATAATGTAAACCACCCACTGCTTCTTATTTTCTGCTATGTCTTACTAGTTGCAAGCGGAGCGAGCTTACTCTTCAGGACATTGTCATCCATTCCTACACATAACCTTGTTTTAAGCTAAGTTTGCTTATATATGTTGAGCAGATTATTTTAATTTCGGAAATATATTACTGAAATTCTATTCAGTTGTGTTCGCTACAAAAAATAATTTATGCATATAAACAATACTGAACCAATTGTTGAAGTTTCTACTCATCATATGAATATTTTGTAATTTTTTCCGCCTTAGGCCTCCAACGGCTCTATCTATATTCTTGTAAGAAAAATTACTGAACTAATTGCAATTTAATATCGGGAAATATATTACAGAATCGCTAGTCTATTGTGTTCCCTACATGTCTGAGCTGTTTTGCTTCCATCATCCATGTCTATACAATAAGAATGTGTTGTTGTCATTTATCTCATGTGCTGCGCTGTTTTAGTCTTTTGATACTTCGAACATTGGCATAACTGTTGATAATGATGCCAAATCCGTATGGATTCTAATTCTGTAGGTTCATTGAATATTAACATTTCAGTGATGCATATTTTCTAATCTATTTTATGTTGATGCTAATCTGTGGCTTGTTTTGGAGATTTTTCTAGGACAGGATTGTTTGAGTCTGAATCACATCCATGTTTGATTTAATAGAATTTTGAAATGGAAATGTGGCTTTAATGAGTGATTTACTATTTTGGTTTAAAAGGGTGTAGCATAACAGAACTTGGTGCTACTCATCCATGTTCCCCCATTTTTACTCGGTTATTTTCTAGTTAATTTTAATAACTTACTCTATACTTTCAATAGAAAACCACATTGGCATGATGGGGAACTTGATGTTGGTGCTTAAGTTGTGTTTCTTGTTCCTCGACCGATGTGCCTATACTTGATCACTCATTCTCTCTATTTATATTTTTTTTCTCTTTTTTTGTGCTCTTTCTTGTATATTTAGTTAGGTGCTCTTGCTGATTTCTATTTTAGTTATAGGCTTAGATTTTGTATAATTAGTTAGGTGCTCTTGCTGGTATCTATTTTAGTTATAGGGTTAGATGGTTGAATTGAAAGGAGAAAATGATGAATGCTATGGAATGAGTGTTACTATGGTTGCAAGAATCCTGATATAAGTAGAGAAGAGAAACCAATATATAACACCATCATCCCTTTTGTTTATCTCTGTATAATCAAACCGAATTTGGAATGCTTTGGGAAGCAGTTTTTTGGATAAATGATCATCATTACCATCCGGCTCCGGACCGAAAAGACCTAACAAAGTAATCCCTTATCTTGGATCGGAGATGCTAACCGGGCAGGAATCAAAGTGGAGGACCTTTCTATCGCTTGTGTCTATCTCCCGTCAAATATGCTCCCCAGACATAGACTACGTACAAGGTAGTATTCTTGGATAGGATATCACCGTGTGGACATCAACATAACATTAAAGGCTCTGTTTGGATTGATGGAACCGGACGAAACGGAATGGAATGGAACACAACGGAATGGAGCGGAACGGAACGAAATGGAATAAGCAAGACACATGACATGAAAGAGGAGAAGACGACATGTTATGTGATGAAATAAGAAAATAGGGATAAAAAAGTAATTAATTAATTAAGTTGTTTCATTCCATTGTATACCTCTTAAATTGGGGGGAATGAAAAACAAGAGGATATGATGGTATATGATGGAATAGATTCCACCATACAGGGTTGTTCCTATAAAATAAGAGGCTCGGCTCTCTATTTAAAATAGGCCCTCAATAAAATAAAAATGCAATTTTTTTTGTGTAGTTAAGCTTCATTTAAAAATTTGAATCAGAAGAACTTCTAAACATGAAAGGAAATAAAAAAAAATCAAGTGAAAGAGATGTGAAATTTACCTAATAGTGTCGTTTGGATTTTTCACTCCTCCGTTGTGGGAAAGGAGAAAATGAATGGTTTATGCAAAAAAGAAATGATGTAGGTGATTCTTTCAATAAAATAACTTTTCAAATTGAGTGATTAAGTGATTATACAAATTAGGGGTTGTTTCATAGCATCAAATTTATGTCGAGAAAGGAGAACTAGAGTTTAGAAAAATCTCAAACGTGTACCGAAGAAAGAAAAGGAAGTAACATATATTTTTTTTATTTAAGTAGGGGGTGGGTATTAGACTTAAATTTATTTTTGAGGCCCAAAGCATTTGGAGGCCCGACTTGGTTGAGCATCTTGCACTCCCCAAGGTCCGGCCCTGCCACCATGTTCCATTCCACTCCATTCAATTTTTACATATCCAAACAACGGAATCCTTGTTTATACCATTTCATTCCACTTCATTCCATCTGATTCCGTCAATCCAAACAAAGTCAAAGACCATCTCTAATTGGAGGGTCTTAACCATTTAAGACCATGTACCTATTAGGTATCCCATTTGGGAGAATCTTTTTTAGGGTCTTATAAGACTCGGGGTCTTACTTAAGACCCACACTTTTAAGCGGGATTCTCACTCTTTTAATATTAAAAAATTGAAATGTAATGATATAAAGTTATTGATAGTTGATTAGTGAGTCTCATTTAAAAAAAATTTGTGAGATGTTGGGTTGGAGAGATTAAGTTCTTATTAGGTACTACCGTTAAAAAATTATAAATAAATGATGTTTACATGTGAGACTCAGTATCCAAAAATTCGTATCTCTATTGTAAATGCTCTAAGTTACTGACGGAACTCACTCCGAGGGATTGACCACTATGTGTAGCATATTTCACGGAGATAAGACATAATTACAATCAGTAGGTTCCAATCCTATGCCTAACAAGATCTTTAATGGTAGAGTCACAGACTTCATACATCATGATGATATCAACACATGCAGTGCAAGTTTTTTTTTTTTTAGTTGAAAGGAAAATATATAAAATAAAACGAAAGAGATGCAAAGACCGGGAAACATTAGACTTGCCTAGGTAACTCGGGTATAAAAAAACAAGAAACCAGAAAATAATAGAGTAAACCTTCCTTATACAAAAAGGGGTTAAATATATTTTTGAACTCTACAAATATGTTAACTTTTCGTTTTATTCCCTCTAAAAAATTTCTTTTACCTTTAGTCCCCAAAAAATTTGCATTTTCACTTTTAGTCCCTTTTTTTAAAGTAAAATCATATGTAGAATTCATTCATATTTTTGAATAAAATTTTACAGAAAAATTCATAATATTATAAGAACATCTAAAAAAAAATAGAATTTTTAACAAAACATGAATTTAATATGAATTTTTATATTTTTGACAATTAAAATTTCATATTTTATTTATGTTTTTTAAAAAAATTATATATTTTTTATAACATTCTACACATTTCTGCACAATTTCATTAAAAAATATAAAAATTAACTTAAAAATAGAGACCAAAAGTAGTGATTGAAAATTTTATAAGGACTAAAAGTTGAAGAAATTTTTTAGAGGGACTAAAACAAAAAATTGATATATTTATAGAGAACAAAAACATATTTAACCCAGGTATAAAAAAATATCTTCAGCAAAGGCCACAACAGTAACATGAACATCTATAAAAGCAGCTTCTAAAAAACAAATTTTAGGTATCGAAAAAAAGAGACTAGTTTTATCATCAAATCATTAGTTTAATAATTAGAAGCACAATGAGCTTTAACCTCAAATTTCTCACAAGTTTTGTAATAACAACGCAAAAAAAAACACGACCAACCCATTGATTAGGAATAATATGCAACTAGGTAAGGTGAGTAACACTTTTTTTTTTTCATTACTCTCTCAAAATTTTAGTATCAAATTTTTTTTTAACCAAATGATGAAATACTTAGAATGACATTTAAGATAAACTATTCAAACAGATTTTTCATTTGAAGCTTTCCTTAAAAATTTCTTTGTTAAAAAAATTATAACAAAATCATATTACACTACCAAAATCTATTTTGAAAAAAGATAACAAACGGACCCTATATATCATCTGTCATTAGAGTCTTTATTTTTCACTTATGCCTCTTTTGTTAGATGTATTTTCGAGCCATTTAATCTCTATTATATATGTCCCTTTTTTTTTTTTAAAGATCTATTATTATTTATGTCCCTTTGAAAATTAATAAAGGTGCCCTGACCAAAAAAAAAATATTAATAAAGGTGGAAAGTGCATATTTTAATAAAATGTTAATATACATGTAATTCAAGTTTTTCCGAGGAAATCATTTCTCAGAGGAGTGTAATTTTTTCTAATATATTTTATATAAGATAGGAATGAAAGTATATATTTTGACATAAGTGGGAAGTGTAGTATCATTTGAGCATTTTTTTTTGTTAGATCTACGAAATAACAAAGTCATTATAAACTCACACATAAGTGGATGTGTTAGAGTTTGAACTCTGATTATGATGTCCGACCTTACAATTTTAACATTTTTATCACTTGAATTAAGGTTTGTGAATGGTTTAAGCATCTATTAAAGGAGAAGAATGTAATTTACACTAATATTTTATACGAAACTTAATGCAGATCCATTTTTTTACCTCTCCCAAAGCCAACACAAATAATGAATAAAGATAATAATAATTTAAAAGCCAGAGGTGTGACATATGTTTCTGATCAAATTACCTTACTATGTGGCTCCAGGAACATGAGGCATTAAGTGGCACCTTATTAGAACCTTTGATGCTACGACAAAGCTTTTAGCTTTGTACCACTAAATCATGATTACATAATTATTTCTTCTTTGAAAATTATCAAACATAAATTGTGATGTCAAGGGCAAGTGAGTATCGTTCAACAGCAACAATATGCTCTAAACCAGCCACCAAAATCAACTAAAAATAGTTAAAATAACCTTTTTGGCTGATTGGCCCAAGTGGTAGATAATGGAAATGCATTTGCATCTTAATTCTTTCCATGATGATGATGGGAAAGATTGAAAGAATCTTCTTCATTTTATCTTCTTATTCCTTATTAAATGTTCTCATTGAAAATATTTGCTTGCTGGTAGATTTTTTAATGGCATATAATGAAAGAGAGGATATAAAATATAGGTGGAAGAGAGAATCAAGAGTGGATCATTTATGTTGGAAAAAATGAGGAGATATGAGTTGAATGTGTCAAAACATATCATATCCCTCTAGTTTTTATTATTATGAACTACACGTATGGTAATAGGTTTAAAAATGGCAGATGAAGTGCAACACAACAACTTCTCATTAGATCATCAATCCAAAATATTAAAGAGTTGGAAATTGGAATTACAAATGAGAAAAATAACATGAGGGTCAAAAATCTACTAGCAAGAGAATAATAATTTTAGATTTCATTGTTTGTCATAATTTTTTTTTTTGAGGGAATTGTTTATCATAATTTAGACACCTTATAATTTTTCAATATAAATTTATTGCTGAGTTCCAAACTTTCCAATGATAATTTTTACACCTTATAATTTTATTCGCAAAACTGACTTTATTTAAGGAGATATCTAGATCTATTTAAAACTTGAACAATCATAAGTTGGAAATTGTAAGCCTAAATTATCATATTAAAAACCCAAAAATTCAAAGCAATGGTAATTTACATGTCAATACTTGGGCAATGTTACCAAAATGATGAATGTAAAATTATCCAAAGGGGATGATACACAAGCAGAAATTAAGCAGCAGGAGGCCTGAGCTCATGATCTTGGGACGTATCGCGAGCTGATTGAGGAAGATAATGCCACATTGGGATATATCCATAGTTTGGATAAACAGCCATTTTGTTCACACTTGCTTGATAAGCAGCCATAGGAGGAGGAGGAGGAGGAGGCATAAACCCTGCTGGTGAAATAGGCATAGTTTTCAATTGCTTCTCAATCTTTTCTTTATCAGCTTTCAGAACAAGTTTCTCTTCACGGAGTTCGTTTTTCTCTGCCTGAATGGATATGAAAAATGTTATAAAATCTTGGACTCAAAACACTCAAGCATTGATTGCAATGTCCTTATTGATGTATGTATCTAATTTATACAAAACACCTGACACATTTTCCTTCCTTTAGAATGAATTATAGAACTAACATGCAATCTGTAAAGGAGTTATAAAGAGACAATGTATAAAGCTAACAGTTTGAAGCACAAATTGCCTCGTCCAAACCTCTATTCTTGCTATTATTGATTAGTCATTAATATATTTGAAGCAATTTGATTATGAAGCACCCACACTTCGCATGGAAGGTGGGTCAGGCACATGTCAACATCTGACACTAATACATGGTTACATTCAATATTTCAGTTTCTCAAATTATTGGTGTCAATGTTGTATCTGGTGTCCGCAACTACCTTTGAATTGATTTTAAGGATCACCACTTCCTTAATCCATCTAAATTAATAGTCTTTCTATACTTTTTGGCAGATTTTAAAAAGAAATACAATAAGAGATTTTTCAATCCTAATCTTTGGAGTTTGAATTCCTTTGGTGTTCTTTTTCGACGAAGCAAGAAAATATTATAAATTTACACATGTAGTTATAACTTAACATGACAGTCGATAAAATTAAATTAAAAGTAGAACTTACAGTATGCCTCTCTATATCAATATTTTTCTCTTCAACTTTTACCTTTTTATACTAGGCACTAGCTTAATTTGCAAACAACTAATCACTATTCACTACTATTTTCTCCACATGGGAATGAACCACCTTAGTTAATGCTTTATAGGTGTGTATTCCTAGTTCCTACATCAACTGTATGGATCTAAAAACATATCATTTCACCACCGAGGACTCGGTAAACCGACTAACTTTGGCCGTATGAATGAATTGAGCATTGAATGGGAAAAAAAGCTTAACATCAGCCTTCCTAATGAACAAGAGTTGAAAAGAGATAATACAAACAATTCATTTGAATATAAATATTCTAGCAGTTGCACTAAATAAAAGTCAATTTCTTTTCCAATACCATAGAGGGAGATTTCATGAATGAGGTAGCTAAAGAAGCGAACATTTCAGAGCAAAACAGAGAAAGGAAATATACAATAGTCATTACTATCATCAGTAGTTGAAAAATACTAACCTTTAAACATTTTATTTCCTCTAATAATTTTTCATTTGATTCTTTGAGTTCCTCAGCTTCAGTTTTAAGTTGGCTCAAAACTCTGATAGCATCATCAAGTATAGCCGGTTTATCTGTTCTCACAGGTCTCCCGGGTTCCAAAACAGCACTCAAATCACAAAATCTGCAGCAAACAATCACGATGAAGTTACACCCTTTTATCATATGAAGTAGATAAACACAATAAAAAACACTGAGAAGGTGTTTGGTTATAGTACACATGTACACATATCTATCATGCCTAGGTGTCTCAGAATATCTAAGAACTACAATCATTAATGACATAAAAACAGAAATCTATCATCATATAAATGATACAATTGGTAATTTATGAAAGCTAGTATTGAGGTCAAAAACATCATTTACATCCTTTCAGGGAGATAAAAATGATTACAATCGGTGGCTTCCAATGCCTAACAAGTATCATCAAGGGCAGATTCATAAATTTCATGCAGCATAGTATCAAACAGATGCAACAAACTCAAGTGTAAAATACAAGTGTATAAAACATGAACTTAATTTGTGAAGCAACAAGAAACTCAAAATCATGGGAAGAGTATACATTCCTTATACATAGCTAGAAGATTGATGCCCAGAAAAAGCTATAACAGCCACATGAAAAGCTAAGAAAAGCAGTTTCTAATCGACTAATTTTGACATCAACCATAAGCTTAATATATGGAAGCACACATGCCTTTCATTGAGTTTCTCCCTCCGCAATTTCTCACGGCAAGCTTTTGTTCCTGCCTTGTAGCAAGATTCAGTGCGTCCCCTACAAATAATTCAAAAGGAAATTTATCAAAATATCTAAATACTTAAATGTTTCAAATGATTACAACATTAGACCATCATAACAAAAGGTAATCAACCCGTTTATTAGGAATAACCTGCAACTAGCCGATATAATAAGGTAACTACCAGAGTCATCTAATATCATGATGTGTGATTTGAAATTTATATTGTCTTGATACTTAACGTAATTATAGATCTTATAAACAAATAGATTACATCAGTGTTATCGATGGCAGATGGTGGAATATGGAAGCCAGCCAAAAATCTGCCATATAAACATGGTGTTGCGGCCAATGCGCAAACAGATAATGATAGGTGTTGTGGCCCGTGGCAGCTAGCATAAAATCCTCTATGCTATAACACTATGGCAGAAATTTGACAACATTGGATTACATAGAATCAAAATCATATTTTCGAAGACCATAACTATTCCTTCCTCACATTTTTAAATAAGTAAATCACTTCATATTTAACAGATAAAGATACCTCTTCCTGGTATTCTCTTCTTGACACACAACAGCACCACTTGGAATGTCAGTTTCCGCGCTCACACTTGCAAATTCAGGCAAAAAAAATCTATCAGACATATTTGCCACATAAAACATAACCTACACTATAGTGTTGTTATAACCGCTATCTGATAACACTGGAAATTACATAGAATCAAAAGCGTATTTTGAAGACAGTAATTATTCCATCCTCAAATTTTCAGATGAGTAAATCACTCCATACCTCTTCCTAGTATTCTCCTCTTGACACGCAACCACGTTACTTGAAATGTCAAATTCCGTGCTCACACTTGCAAATTCAGACGAAAAAGAAATCGTATCAGCCATATTTGCCACACAAACCATAAATAACAAACAACTAACTACAAATGTGTCTTATCTTAATCCACCATGTGAATTCTGGTAAAAAAATATCAATCCTATAGTTTTGTAATTCAAAGTAAAAACAGAAAATGAAAACAAAAAAATGTTTTCTCAAATAAGCACACTCTAAAATTCCATTCATTACTAGGAAGAAAAGCAACAACAAATTAAAAATAATCATTCACAATAAAAACTAGAACAATTCTAACTAACAATCAATCCTATTAATTACCATTAACCTACGAAGCAGTGACACATACACGAACACCAGACACGACACCGATAATTATTTAAAAAATGACATAATTGAATGTAATCATATGTGTTTGTCTTTCTGACATGTCTTCAATCAGAAGTGTCGGTGCTACATAGCACACTATAAAATTCCATTCATTACTAGGAAGAAAAGCAACAACAAACTCAAAATAACAATTACAACTAGAACAATTCCAACTAACAAACAATCATGTTAATCACCATCAACCAATGAAGCAATGACACATACACAAACACCAGACACGACACTGACAGTCTAACACGCCGACTCGATAATTATTTAAAAAAATGACATAATTAAATGTAATCATATGTGTTGGTGTTGGCCACTATCAGGTGTCGGACACCAGACATGCCTCCAATCGCGGTGCTACATAGCCATCAACAAAAGGACAATAGGGAAAATGGTGAAAGCAAAAAAAATATTAAAATTCTTCACTCTTCCTCCAACTTAAAGTAATAAAACAAAATCTGAGAAGAAAAATTAACATTTAAATTGAAATTCAGAAAAGGGTCTATGAAAAAATATAAATCCAACCATGCAACCCAAAATTTCCCAAAAAATTACCCTCTAATCATCACATATAAAAAAAAATTGATTAAAAACAAAATCAACAATCATGAATCATGAACTTGAATTGCTACAACAACTAAAATGAACAATCAATCATGTTAATTACGAAAAGAAAAGCAAATTGCAAAATAAAATAAAAAATAAAAAATTGGGGAATCAAAATGAATTGAATTAAAGGGAAACCTTGGATTGGAATTGGACCAAAGGAAATGGGTGGGAGGAGATGGGTCGATGAAAGGATAATCGCCAAGAAAATCCAAATAATCGGTGTTTTCTAATAATTCTAGAGAATCCATTTTCGATTCAAACCGCTTGCTCTATCTGGGAATAACAACCTTCAACATTACCTTACGCAATAATAAGGAGGGAACAGAAGAAAACAATTTTACAATCTTGGTTTTTTTTTTTTTTTGATCGCAAAAGTGCAATTTAGAGTTTTTTTTTTTTATATATTTTTTTTAAAAAGTGCAATTAAAAAAAAAACAAAAAAGGTAATAAAAAAATTTGCTACTTTTTAGAGTTCAAAGACTGCACATGATAGTTCTTTAAAATAAAATAAAATTGTACTTAATAAAAAAAAAAAAACTTAAAAAAATAAATAAAAATAGTCTCGTGAACGTAGCTCAAACTACGTTCAAAGATTGTAAGAGTGAGATTTAAACCTCAAATTCTTAACTTATTTAGTTAATGATTAAATTTGTAACGAGTAGATACTTGTCAAGAAAAAAACCTAGGTGTTTAAATACAAAACGCTCAAACTAAAATTAGTTGGCTAGTGATCAAACATTGGAACAAATGGTTAAAAGACACAAGTATATGTCATTTCTGCAATAAGATGTTGGTTTGTAATATTAATTTTTAATATGTGATATGTTATAATTTGCATCAAACATATTATTTTGTCGTATCTTTATAATATTAATATCAATAAAAATTACAATTTGTAATTTGGATACTCAAAATCAATCCAAAATTGGATCACACTAGATTTTTTTAATTAATCATCCAAAATTAAACAGAACAACATGTAATTTTATCTTTAAAGTAGATAAGTTTTTATTCATAACTGATCTAAATCACACCACAAACACTCCTAACTCTTATTTAATAATATTTTATAATTTTCTTCCATGTTTTCAATTTTAAAAAACTCTCATTTTTATAAAACTGACTCAATTATTTAATTGTACATACCCCCTGGTAGTATAAATTAATTAGTTTAACTAAAACTTGATTGATAGTTGTAAAGACAATAATATGTGTTAGTTGAAGTTTCAACTTTGTATTCTCCACTTGTGCACGGTTAAAGTGTGTTAATCATGTGTTTAGACTACATGATTATTGTATTCTCCACTTATCCATAGTTAAAGTGTGTTAATCATGTCAGTAGACTACATGATAAAAAACTATTTTTTTGTATTTTAAATACAACTTAGTTGGTAGCTGTAAGAATAATAAATATGTAAGGATTCTAGTTAAAATCTCAAATTTCACACTTCTTCACGCTTAAAGTGTATGAATATCGCCACTACAATACTTGACAAAAAAACTATTTTTTTTTATTACAAAATTAACAAAAACAAATTTTACTATGACATCCAATGAGAATCACAATATTTTTTCAAATGTGATTTTTTAGGGGAAATTTTTAAAATGTGGATATAAATTTTTTGTGATCTATAATATTGAAAAGTTTTATTGGTATGTTATATTAATGTACAATTATTTTACAAATTAACCAAAAGATGTGTTGTAATGTCAATTAATGAGTATGACAACTCATGTGTTTTCATATTCATTAATTGACATGACAATGCATAATTGAATGGAAGACAAGGATAGTTTATGGTATAGTGTGTTGTGTGCATATTATGGGCAGGAAGGGGGCGCGTATGTGTTAAGTGGGGTGATGGTTCAGTTTGGTGGCAAACTTTGAAAAATATTAGGGAGGGCGTGGGGCAGGTGGATGAAGGGTGGTTGAGATAATATTAGTCGGAAGGTGGATGATGGGAATTCTAATATGTTTTGGATAGATCCCTGGTTGGATCATTTAACCCTAAAGGGTAGTTTTAGGAGATCGTAGGAGTTGGCTGACAATAAGTTGGTGACGGTGGAGGATGTGTTTTCTATAGGATGGGGTGAATAGTGAGGCGTGGAAGTAGTGTAGGAGGTTATTCGCTTGGGAGGAAAAGTTGGTGAGGGAGTGTGTTGGGCGGTTAAGTTGAGTGGTTTTGGAGGTCAGAACAGCTGATCATTGGGTTTAGCATCTGCATACATCTCAGTCCTATTCTGTTAGTAGTGCTTACAACAAATTGACAGAAGTGGACAGTAACGAGCACTAAAACCTTCACAAATTTGTTTGGCCAAAGGATGTTCCTCTTAAGGTTTCTATTTTTGCTTGGAGGCTTTTTCTTAATAGAGTACCGACAAGGGATATCTATTTCACAGGCGTACCATAGCAGCTATTGTCCAGGGCTGCACGACAAATTATGGTGAGCAGGAGGATGTTGATCATCTTTTTGTTAAAAGTGATTGTTTTGGCAAAATTTGGTATTATATTTCTAGTCGGCTTGGTTTCTCCACTGCTTCCAATGGCAGGGTGTAAATTTATCAATTTGGTAGTTTAGGGGATTTTACATATAAAGTTCAATGTTTCCTAAATGTTATTTGGCTTTATGGTGCTTGAGTTATCTGGAAGGAATGTAACAGACATATTTTTCAGCAGAAGGAGGAAAGTTTGCAGGCTCTATGTGAAAAGGCGAATCTTCAGTTATATTGGTGGTTTAAGTTGAAATATGTTTTATTCGATTTTAAGTATCAATTATGGAGGCTGAATTAGGCATGGCAACAAAACCCGTGCCCATGGGTACCCGCCTAAATCAACCCCGATTTGACGGGTTTTCTCCGATTTGACTGAGTTTGGGTATAGGTTTGGTTTTTCCCCGATTTCAAAATACGGGTACGGGACGGGTAACGGGGATATATGTACCCACCCCGAACCCATACCCAAACCCTACCCGAATGTAGAAAGGTCATGTTTTTGTGTATGTTGAGGGGGTTGATAATGATATGTCATGTTATTTGGTTTGATAATTGTCATGATATAAGAACTTTCATTGATAGTTAAAGAAACAATTGAATTATTTGGTAAGAAAATGTTAAAATGAGCGCAAATTGTTGGATAAAGCATTACAACATTACCATTGAAGCTTAATAAGATTATTTTTTTATTAAAAAAAATTGATTCACTACGGGGACGCGGATGGGGCGGGAATACTCGAACCCAGTGGGGACGAGATGAAATTCAATTTCTCATCCCCGTTGAATATGGGTAGGGTAACGGATAAATATGTGGGAGTAGGGGATGGGGAAGGCAAAACACGTCCCCATCCTACCCCATTGTCATGCCTGGGCTGAATCATATTTAATGTGTAGCTGCAGTTAGCTAGCTAGATTAGTTTGATCTATTTTCCTACATTTTTTGTGTTGTTCTATGATACTCTGTCATGCTTCTTTTAATACACCTTGTATTGAAGTGCCTTGATTTTGGTTTATTAATATACCTGTTTCTTTTGACTTTTAAAAAAAAAAAAAAGTTGCATTTGGGAATAGTTTAAAAAACTAATTTTTGCAAGAGAAATGTTTCGAAGACTTACTTAAAATAAAATGTTCCTAAGACCACATCTCATGAAAATTCTATAGGACAATCATTCCAAAAAATTGGGATAATAATTTTTTTTTAAAGGTGAATAAGGGGGGTGTCGGGGTTCGAACTTCGACCCCTATATATAATAATGTATGTCTCTGCAACCTACTGAGCTATCGGGGACGGAATAATAATTTAATATCAACATAAATGTTATTACACGTATATAAAATAATATTAATTGTTCTGTCAAAAAAAATATTAATTGTCAGGACACTGATAATTAAAATACATTAATGTATTTAACCACATTAATTATCAAGTTAAATTTTGACATTAAAGACATTTAAGCTGAATAATCACGTTAGTTAGTTTGTTTTAATAATTATTGTTAAATAATTCTATGTTTTTTTTTACTGATACTAAGTATCTCGTGGCTAGTAATTTACCGGATGAATTATGCTCATAGACACAATTATATGTGTTCTTTTTTTTGGTGGTGGTCGGGGTTCGAACCCGGGGTTTGAACCCCAAACCTTGTATATATTATGCATGGTTCATAACAACTGAGCTAAGCTTACGAGGACATTATATGTGTGTTCTAAAGATGCATCCTAAATTACTCTGATAAAATAAAATCAATTTTTAAAACAAATGAGAAATATGCTTTTCTTGTGAAAAATAATAATAATAATAATAATAAGGGTCATGTTAACTTGTGCCCTTAGGGCACATGTTAAACATTAATGTCATTCTGCTAATTGTAAGAATTTAATTAAAAAAATTAATACTACCTCCGTCCCTAATTATAAGACCCTTTTGAAAATATTTTTTGTCCCTTTTTATAAGACCCCTTTGCTATTTCCAATTACATTAATTATTTCTTTACCACCATACCCCTATTTATTTTGCATTTTTTTCTTCAATCAACAATAAATATTATGTTGAAAACATAAACTAACTCTCTCTTAAAGATAAAATTGTAAAAACAATAGTAATTATAAACAAATTTAATACTATTATGAACTTTCTTAATTCCTGTGATTTTGGCAAAAGGGTCCTGTAATTATGGACGGAGGTAGTATTAAACATTTTGAACAATAAATTAAAACAATTTCCAATACATTATTTCTATTATTGGAATTCTTAACATGTGCCCTAAGGGCACAAATTATCATTTCCTTAATAATAATAAATTCAATTAAAATTGCACTATTATTTTTTGTGTCGTTTAATTTTTTCCTTTTTGTCAATCAATGATAGATTTTAACATGAAATATCCATATTTCCACAATCCAGACCTCGCTCAAATTACATGGATTATTTGAAGAATATTTTTTTTAACAAAGTGAGGGTTAACTATGAATGTAAAAGTTACATGAGTCAAATTTGTATTTTTATTTTTATAGAGGTTAAACCTTGTGAAGAGACTATTTAAAGTGTTGATCCTTTAAAATAATAAAATTGACCGAAGTTTGATCGAGTCAAATGATAACGTAGATATGTAATGAGTATGAATATAGAGACGTGTGAGTTGCACTTAGATAAACCTTATATAGGTAATATTTCAAAAAAAAAAACTTATATAGGTAAGTTTATTTTCCCCTAAATATTAATAAGTTTATAAAATAATTACTTTTTTTTATTATGTACATATAGAAAATTGTTTATTGTGTTACGACAGATTTCTCACAAGAAACACATAAATCTTATGCGTGATAACATGTACTACCTCTTTCAAATATTAATCACACCCACTATTCCATGTATGGGCAATCAAAACTTGATCGGTCAAGCCTCTATTTTTAGGCATTCTTATCTTTCTTGTATAACTTCCTCATGACAAGTAGGATTGCTCAATATATAAAATCAATAAAGTTATAAAATATTGAAAACAATTTAATTTTAAGGCAACCTTTTAAAAATGTATACCAGAATACTAATGAAGTTTGGTTCAATTGACATATAGATAATTTACTCACAAGGTTGTGGTTCAACTCTTACTGTCAATGTGAAGATCTCTTTGATTCGTGATTTTAAGTATATCCGTAAACTCTCTTTGAGCCGTAAGCTACCCTAGTGAGCCCATGAAGTGCAACTCACGTAAATTTTTCTTTATTTAAATATACTATTTAGACTAAAATATACTATTTAGACTAAAATAGCTCCTTAATACAAAGTGAGTCACACCACCACTTTTGACCTCATATCTATTTTTCTTAGAAGAGAAGTGGTGAACAGTCTTCTCTTATCTTTTCAAAGATATTCTTCTTCTTTTCCTCATTCTTATAAACTTTCCAAATTATTATAAAGAAATTCTCAGCTAGCCTTAAGTGTGTAAAGTGTTAGTTGAGTGAAAAATGTAAAGTCATATGTGACTTAGCAAGAAATATTGTAATCCTGCTGAGGCTTAGAAAATACAAGTTATAATTGTTCTAAGGGAACAAAACCTTAAGGTGTAGGAATTGAGAAGGTTGTCTCAAACATCAAAGTGGAAAATCTCACCTAAGGTGGGGACTAGAGTAGCCTACACTAGGGAAACTAGTATATTTTATGTATGCTCTATTCTTCTATCCCTATACCCTTTACTTCCAATTTATTTCATACACAAAATTATTTAGCTTTGGTATTATGTTTTTATACTAACACTTTAGAACGTTCTGAAGTGAAGTCTATTATAGCATTGTTCTTCCAAGTTTCAACTTGAGAAATATTTTTTAAGTGTAGGATTAAAATTAAAAAGTGTCACAATTCAAACAACTCTTTTTATGACTATTATATCTACTCCATAGGCTACTTGACAAAAAAAGAAAACAAAATGAACTTTATATCCACGTCATGAAAGTCTTAAATTTGTGTGTATGAGGTTTTAATAGTTATTGAAATTTCATCTATCTACAAAACAAGACAAAAACTTTCTCACTACATTGCAATCTTCCATGTATTGCGCAAAAACACGTATATATTTATTTATCTATGTAAAATAAACTTGAATTAACTTTGAATATATGACACCTCTAAAAAAAATTACTCACCCTTTCTTGAAAATTTGCCACATTCCATATACTAAATCTTTCAAATTCATGAGTTTGTTTTATACTACCATGCTTGTGATTTTTTTTATCAATGATTTCAATGCTTGAGATTTTTTTGAGGTTGGTTCTATAAGGATGCACACTAAGTTTTAGTTCACTATTTGTCATGTCATGCTTACTCCACTGCAATTTTTCTATAGTTGTTATCATCTATAAGAAATTTGGGCATAATACATCATGCACTAAATTTGCTCTTAGAGAGTCATGTTTTGGAATTAAAGAAAAAGAATTTTAGGTGTTATGTGTCCGTCATCGTGTGTTAAGTGTGATGATACGCATGAAGACAGCTACCACGTTTTCTTCCACTGCTGTACAGCAGTAGGCGTGTGGAGAGCTGCTGGTTTATGGCCTGTCATTGAGCCGTTGCTGCACAGATTTGACGATGCACTAGAGATTATTTTTTATGTGTTAGAACACGCGGCAGTAGCACAACAGGAATTGTTTGTTACGATTTTATGGAGTATTTGGAAGAGCAGAAATCTCAAATTATGGCAGCAGGAGAGTGAGAATAATCACAACATTATTGAAAGAGCTAAGCATTTGCTGGAGGGTTGGAAATCTGCCAATAGAAAGAGGCAAGCAGTGCAGCAAACTGTTATAACAGCTGCTGCCACGCTGCCATCAGCTGTGCAGAATGCAAACAGCAGCATTGCAGGTGTTCGGTGGCAGAAACCGAGGCGTGGAAGAGTGAAATGCAATGTCGATGCCTCTTTCTCGACTTCTATGAATAGGTGTGGTATTGGAATATGCATTCGTGACGAAGAGGGGAAGTTCGTGCGTGCCAAAACTTTATGGTTCTCACCAATGTGCTTAGTGGATGTCGGAGAAGCCCTTGGATTGTATCATGCTATGCGGTGGGTTAATGAATTACAGCTGCCAAATGTGGATTTTGAAGTTGACTCGAAGCGAGTGGCTGACTACTTTAATCGAGGCACCGGAGATATCACCGAATTTGGAGCTATTATGGACAGCAATATACAATTTTGTTCTACAATTTTAACAAACTCTCGAGTCGAGTTTATTAGGAGGCAAGCGAACACAGTTGCCCATGAGTTAGCTCGGGCAGCTACTTCCTCACCTAGCTTCCGTATTTATAATGATGTACCGCATTGTATAAACAATTTGATTGCTAATGAAATGCTATAAGCATATTTTTCTAAAAAAAAAACAGAGAGATTTATTTTATTTAAGTTTTTGAAACTTTATTCTATTCTTTGAATCTTTAGAGATTTGTTTTTTTAACTGAAAGGGGATTTTTGTTGCCCATATATTCGTATTCGACTCATGTATTCTGTGCTGGATACATATTTGTCTCATGAAAATAATTAAAAATTGAATGTAAAACTTGTTCAAACAATGATCACAGGAAAGAAAGACCCCAGGTCCAAATACTTTGAAATTCCTACGGTCAACAGTATGTGGACCTATTCAAAAAGTGTAGTGGAAAACAATATTCCTAGCTAGTGCTTGATTTTTTCATTATTATTTTTCATTTTAATGTTAATGTTAATGTTAAAACATATCTTGTGAAGAAGAGTTGACTTCCTCATTAAACCTGAAAGGAACACATCTTGCGAAGATAATTTTTTATAAACTACCAATTCTTTCACTAGTGATATACAGAATATTTCATTCAAGCAAATCATGAATTTGTGGTATAAAACTTATGTTCCATATTCCAGCATCCCCACACAATATACGTACTGTATATGGAGTATATAGAAAAATGTGGTTATTACAGGATTCATATGATTTGATTTCATCAAAGAAACTGGTCCATTTTTTATTTGTATATCAAAGCTAGGACAGACCTTTTAGGTAAATGGTCCATTTCTATTATTTGACCCTGATATTTTTTTTTAGAGGGAAATAGACCCTGATCTAAATACAAGTTTTTATTTTTATTTTTTTTATATACCATTATTTTTATAAAACTGAATTGTAAGCAAGGTCGGTCCAACATGTTTGGAGGCCATGCGAATTGTTTCGTAAAGCCTTTTTAAATTTAATTAACAATTATATATGTATTTTAAATATTATATCCTTTGTTTGTTATAAGACATATATTTTATGTGTCATACACACACACACTGTGTATAGAACTGAACTATTTTTTGAGCGGTCAAAATGGTTAAACAATGTATAAATTATGATAAATATTAGGTATGTATGACACCAAAATGAAAATGATATATAAATAAAATATGGACATCACACTTTATCAATTGCAATTTGTTGTTGTGGTGTTGAGCATAGACACTGGGTTCCAAAGGATATAAGAAGCAAAAAGAAATTTATTAAATTTTTCTTTGAAGGAAAAATATATTTATAAATATAAAACACCCACAAAGCATACGACATAATTGGTTGAAATAGATAGAAGCAGTTTTTAAAAAGATTGAGATTAATATAAACCACCCATCTAAATCGTATGTTGGATAAGGTAAGGATTCATGTAATCCACGCAGGGATTTTATTATTCTAAATCGTCTGTTGGATTCATGCAATACACGTTTTAGTATTTACGGTCCATTTTTTAAGCAAAAGAGATGATAAAAACGGTTGGATTCATTGTTTGTTTCAAATTTGGTTAACCATTTTTTTACAATTCTTGACACCAACATTAAGCAATAAGCATATATAACACTCCCTAAGTTCCTTTTTAAATGTCATTTTAGAATATTAACAGCAAAATAGTAAAGTGTATTTTTGCACATTTTCTTCCTATTATACCCTCATTTTAATCCACCAATAAAAATTCCTATTTTTTTTTTGCACAAACTTTCTCTTTCCAATAAATTTAATATGCTATTTTTCTCTCTTAACAAACATTTGTTAGTTACTATATTTTTCTCCAACAAATTCCTTTTTTTTTTTTTTGCACACACTCTCTCTTATAACAAACAATCGTCAATTTTCTAAATATTGTTCTTCTATCTATCTTGTCAAACAAGTCTTCAACTTTTTCTTCCTCTTCACCTCCCATCAGCTGTTCTAATGAGTCTTCTACTCTTTCTTTCTTTTGAACATTCATGGAGTCTTTTATTTTATTTTTCTTTCAGATCTATTCTCATACTTTGCACTTTATATTTTTAAGAACTACTACTCATCTTATTTATAAAATTTTAACTATTCATGGAACCATTATTATAGGTAACAAAATTTTGTTTAAAATTTAAGATAACAAAAAGCAAATTTTGTTTAAAAAAAACAAACAAACTTTGTTTAAAAAAAAAACCTTTAGTTTTCCAAATATATAGCATTAATTAGTATCATTGAAAAAGATAAGAGTAATTGACAAATGGTATAATTGACAAATCACACCCTTAAAATACCAAAACGACAGTTAAATAGGAATGAAAAATCCGCACTAGAACGACACTTAAAAATGAACGGAGGGAGTATAATATAAATAATTTGGGACTAAAATTGAGACCTGAACAATCCCAATAACCGGATGTCTAAAGCGTCGCCATGAACGTAACTCATTTGTTAAGAACAAGGCATGATAATATGTAAGACTGGTGTTCGAATGTTGGACATCATACATATTCATTTTAAAGTAAATAAAGTCATTTGTTAGTTGTTGATCAAGCGAAGTTACTTTTCCACACTTGACAAAGATGTAATTTCTTTTTCCGAGTTTCGGCCCTCCCTTCATAAAAAAAAGTAAAATAAAAATAAAACCATTTTTATAAAGTCATTTCAAACCTTATCAATTATCATGGTCTTATGTGAGACTCGAGTTTTTCTTAAATACAAATGTATAAATTTAGTAATAAACTGGTGTCCTAAGTAGGTAATATTAAATCCAGTTACTTTTTGTTGTAACGTACAATCCTAAAACATATTCATTCTATACATATTATAATTTATATAACTCACTTCACAAACATAAAATATATTTGCGAAACTTTTGTAGGATAATAAAAAGAGTAAATCAGCATTTTGGTACTTGGAATCGTAAACGCTGAACAATTTAGCCCCATAAATATCAATTTAGTCCCTCAATCAAAATATCGATTTAATAAATATCCATCAAAATCAATTAAAAACCAACTCATATTCCACAAAGGGAATTTAGTGGCCGGCATTATTCAATCTAAGGGAATAAATTCATATTCCACAAATATGAGGGACTAAACAAACCAACTCTTACAATTTGAAAGACCAACTCTTTCAAGGGTTCAAATGAATTGGTAAAACAACACTTCTTGATCTATTTCCATGTCCAAAGGAAAAGAATGATCTTTTAGGTCTACTACTACTATCACCACAAACTTCAATGGAACTAACCTCATGAACATGCAAATTAGGTTGATATAAAGATTTATGTATTGCTAAGTCCATTGAGAAGGACCTTCTAATTGGTTGAACTAGAAAGCCATCATCTTTGCCTTTAATACACCCATCCCCCATGCTATTTACTTTTTGAAGCTTAATTGCTTTCTTGTGTGAATCTCTTGGTACTTCCAATTCTTTACCTCTTTCTTCTTTTCTTTCATGCAAGTTTTGACCTTCATGATCATTTTCATCATTATCCAAATCAATTACAACAAAATCTTCACAACCATCAATGATGTTTTCAACATTTTGCCTTTCAAAATAAGGTGAAGGTCTTGGAGTTACAACATGCTCAACTTGGATTTCTCTAGTCATTGAAACTTTTCTTCTACAAAGTGGACAATTTGCATTGTTTTGAAGCCAAACATCAACACAATCAATGTGAAATAAATGGTTACAATTTGGTATAACTCTTAGTTTCTCATCTTCTTGAAACTCACTCAAACAAAAAGCACATTCACTAGAGATTCCTAATTCACCATAGTCTTTTTCTGATTTGTAATGAATCACCGGAATTGAATCAATCACCAATTGTTCTAATCCTCTATGCTCCGATGTCATTGAGTATGATGCAGATTGTTCTTCATGTTGTCTTGAAAAAGAAAAACGTCTTCCTCTAACAAGATCAATATTGTTCCAATTGAAGCAGCATTTGATCACAAAGGTGTAGTAGGCCATTAGCAAGAAAGATGTTGCCATCATTCCTACTACAATGATTACTATTGGAAAATTTGTACCACAATCAAGATGATTTTGGGTAGGTGGATGAGCTTGTGACACATGATAGATCAAGTGTTGTTTGATAACAAAACCCATACTAAATTAACTAGAGATAGGGTTGTATTGGATATTGTGAATTTATCAAAAGCTTAAAGAGAAGAAATGGTGCTTTTCCTTTGAAGATTTATTTATAGTGTGATGAATGCATTTAATTGAAAGAAAGTATGACTTTTCTCCAAAACTAATTAGAGAAAAACAGAAAATATGAGAGTAGTTAGAGTGAGTGAAGAGAAATGAAAGTTGGAGAAAAGTAAAAACGTGAGATAGTTTATAAATGAGGATGGTGGTGGTGAGTGGACTTGAGGGGTTGAAAAATTCAATCAGAAATGTAGTCTAACGTGTTTTCTTGGAAGTTCATACATTTGAGTTTATAGATCAACTTCCATTTTAGAAAACATAATTATAATTATAGACTGATTGATTTTACTGAATATAGAAAAAAAAAAGTTTTTAAGAAGATCTGCAATTTGTCTAGCAATTTTTTATACATTTTCCCTACCAAATGAGTTAAGTTCACGGAAACTTGTCTAGTAAATTTTTATGTATCTATAGAAACTAAGACATAATGTAAAGAATCGCAAGATGACGCCCACAAGATGATTATGACTCTCTTTTAACTTAATTAGAGGTCATAAGTTCAAAGCCAATTTTAAAAAGACAAAGGATACCTACGTCACACCCGGCGTAACCACCATCACCACCTCAATATTAAACATTCAAAAATATATACACTTTGATGTGTGTATAAAATTTATTTTATTTATATCTTTTTCCCTATCCAGCCTTAATTATAATCTTTTATCTTCAGAAATATTTCTAGATATCCCTATGAATTAGATCTTTTCAAACAACTATAACATTAATCATCGAGGTAACAATGTGATTGATTTTGTGGTGTAGACTTGAGACCTATGTGTGTTATCCACTCTCTATCTCAGTTTCAAATCATTCATGTCTCAACAATTTTTGTATCTAGTCATTCCATGTTAAGAGGCAGTGAGATTGATCATTTGAATTAGTCGATTCTTAGACCATATACCAAATTGAAAAGGAAAAAAAAATACCATCATGCCTACAACGACACATTTGTTTTTTTCTTTCTTCTTGGAGGAGTTAGACTACCTTTCAAATGACAATTTTTAAAATCAAACTCAAGTTCATTTATATAGAAAAATCATGTTACCAACTCTCTATATATCATGTTGGGTAAAATTTCTTTTATTTACTCAACTCAAATACCTAGTGAAATTCTCTCTTGGAAAATTATTCAAGGCTTGAAAAATCCCCATTACTACCCAATATTTTGCGTTACGTGTGGTACAATTTCTAATGGAAGACCCTATGCAATCGGTGACTTGGTGGTTCTCTAGTGGAAGAAAAAGGTTAACCGACGACCATGTCCTGACCAATGTTTACTCCATTGACTAGATTGGATGTAATGTTTGAAAGTATGATGCCTAATAAATTTCATCATATTGGAAAAGAGAAGTGCACTTGTCTATCAATAAATTGACTTGTCCTTAATTCCCCTTTATACAAGGCATAAGATGGCGACATTTTGTTTCAAAATAATTCATGTATTTACATCCTCTAAGTTTAGAGATTAAAGAAATTAGAATTCAAACTAATTGCAATGAGTACAGATATGATAATGGAGGCTAGAATAATAAATCTTATAAGATTCGTTATTTTAACCTCCACCATTCTATCAAGAACATGATTCAACTTTATACTTATATCAATTGTGACTTGAATTCATGTTCGGAATTCAACAAATGAAATAGGATGTAAATTGGTGGCTCTCTTTTATTTTACATAAAGTGCATGTCATTAATCTTTTAACCAACTCACTCACGTGAAATATCTAAAAAAATAATTTTTTCGACTGGCAATAATATCTCAAAAGTTAAATTTAATTAATATTGTTTTTTTGACTATTAATTTTACTCAATGATAGTCATATTTCATGTCATTTTTCTCCCCTATCGAAAATTGTCTTCAACTAAAGGATATTCCTCGAGCAATTCACCTGAAAAGCCTGTTCTAGGAAAGGGCAGAAGCCTTGGGTGGAGAAAGTAAGGAACTAGCTCGGCGAACAAGTCATCAGACAGAGGAGAGGGCACAAGACAAGATGCTCGACCGATCCGTAGAAGTTAGTAAGAGGCTTGGCCGAGGCGGCCAATAGCTATATGAAGAGGTTCGGATGGTACAGGTTCAAGGTTGCCCGATTGGTAAATAGTAGAAGTCTTCAGAAACTCGTATACTTCTCTGTGCAAAAACTCCAATCAAAGGGTTAGATAGAATCCTAAATTCATTCAAAGTCAAAGAAACCCCAATAGAGATACAAGATTTACCTTCTCTACACAAGTCAAGTGTTGCGAGCCTCGTGGACTCTGGCAGGAGAAAAACTTCCACAACTTTTGGACTACATCCTCACTTCCCCCCATTATTGTTCCTATTGTCAAATTCTTCCACAATTTTGCTAGATTATCTCTTACTTCAGTAAATCAAATTCAGAATGTCAAGTCTCCATTCTTGTTCCATTGAAAAAAAGTCTCCTTTCTTGTTGACTTAAGTATGTTACTTTTTTTTTTTATGTATTTATTATATATAGGGAGTCTCTAACATTGATCTCAATTTAAAGGACCATTGATGAACCTTAACAGAAGCAGACTTATAAATAGTTTACATAGTTACATGGTGAATTCATTATAAAATATGACTAAATATTTTCAGTGAAAAAAATATGATTAATTATTTGTACAATATTTCAATTGAAACTTGTCAGTTGACAGGGCAGTAGAATTAAGTTCAAAAGAATATATTGGAATGTATTCGTGTTTGTCACTACTCATCTTATATGAGGGAATTCGATGTGAAAACCTATATAGTTGATTTGGTAGAATATAAAATGTGTTCTCTTCATTCTTTTGTCGATTCTAAATAACCTAATCTCTATCAAACCAAGCCTAGAACCCTGATCTTATGTAAATCTATTTTCTAATTTATTTCACCGTTTTTCTAATGGAATAACAAGTATTAATCGAAGGACCGAAAGATGAAGTTTAATAGTTGTTATAATTCATCATCACAAATATCAAGCGAAGGATCGAAAGATGAGGTTTTGATATTGGAACAAGTGAAATTAGACAAGGATTGCAAAACATGAGAATAGTCTAGCAAACCATGAGACAATAAAGTTTCGTACTTAAAGGGTTTCAATAGCAATCAACCATGAGAATATGCGTGGTTGATATTGAAATACATTCATTGAGACCGAAAGGAGATATGAAAAGCCAAAGAGAAACTTGTCTTTAGAAAATAGGTCCAACGTAAGATTCTAGGTTTAGGGTTTGGTTTGCGAAGGATTTGTCACCAAGATGAATCAGAAATCCCAAGGCGTTTTTATTATTGTTATTTTAAATCAAAAAAAAATCCAACTTTTTAACTTTGAACTCTCATCTAATCATTATTAAAAGTGAATCGAATTCATAACTCTCTGTCGGAACGATATCTTTTATTACTACATCGGTAAACCGTGCATTTGCGGATTTACGACATCAGCCAAGAATGTTGTTGTACATTTCGTTCCTAACTTTTTTGTTGTTTCTTTATTTTTTTATAGAAAATGATCGCATATCTTTGTTGGAACAAAATGTGTTTAACATTTATTACCCTTTAGAGTTTTGATGATAACAGGGTATTAAAAATTGTCAATTAGATATGTTAATATTTGTTCAAGTGTACAGGACCATAGACAAAATTTTCATATCTTATAAGGTTCTGAAAGAACAAAAGAGAGCAAAGGAATCAACAAAAAGGAAGCTTGAAGCATCTGAAGAAAAGTGATTCTGATGTCAAGTGCTCCTGAAGTGATGACGTCATCAGAAGCAAGTTCATCAGAAGCATCTCATCAGAAGCAATATCACCAGAAGCTGAAGTTCATTAGAAGATGACAGACTTAAAGCTTCAAAGGTTGTTCAATGGATTTAATCTCGTCCAGCATTGCAGAAGACTGAAAGAGTGAAACAATGGCCGATTTGAAAGAATTTGAAAGCATTGGATGCTTGTTCTCAAGAGCGTTGACAAAGGACAATTGTACGAACTGTACAACCACTTCCTCCACTACTATGTTTGTGTCTCTGCATCAAGACAAGAATAACAGCTATGCCTGCAGCAATGTTCCTTCAGACTAGGAATGCATTTGAAATTTATCCTTCATAGGACAATAACCATATCAGTCAAAAGATCATTGGTGATTTTGATCAAGCTTCAAACGACTCTTTTTAATGTGTTGGCAATTTCCAACGTATCTTTCACACCTCTATATAAAGGAGTGAAGACCTGCTGGTTGGATATGCAGAAACACACAAAAACAAGACTCATACAACAATTCACAAGCGCCAATCTCTGTTGATATTGTTCTGCATCTAAAGTCACTTAGAATTTCTTATCCTTTTCAATTCTGTTTGATTAGAAGTATCTTGCTTGTGTGCTTGAGCAATAGAAGTCTCTTGCAGTTGTGCTTGAGCATTGGAAGTCTCTTGACTGTGTTCAGGAGGATAGGAAATCTCTTGCAGTTGTACTTGAGTAATTTGGAGTCTCTTTCTAGTTGTAGCATTGAGCAGTTGTAATCAGATATTACATTCTTAGTGAACTCTCCTTGGAAATGCAAGGGGGACAATACTACTTCCAGTTTGTGGAAGGAACTTGTATAATTGCTTTGTGTCTTTCTTCTCTCTCTGTTTTATCTGCTGCATTTAGATTCTGATTATCACTTCAAAAGCTAAACTCTATATGCTTCTGATCAGTGACTTCAGTAGGAGAAAACGAAGAAAAAGTAAACACAATTCATCC
>Ga0315913_1000591_pt1 | contig 33860 bp, 22 predicted proteins | sample MpolsnodulesMG_FD_207736 | JGI IMG/M metagenome (GOLD analysis project Ga0315913, IMG submission 207736) | Medicago polymorpha root nodule microbial communities from Los Angeles, California, United States - small nodules | ecosystem: Host-associated > Plants > Roots > Nodule | place: USA...
ATCAAGTGATGTAACAAAATTGAAACAAACTCCTAACAAACTTATTACTTCACATGCAAGTAACTTGAGTTAGTTACTTCAAGTGCAAGTTTCTAAACAAACTATTAAACAAAGATAAGACTAATTCAAACTAAACTGAATTACTAAACCAATAATACCATCAATTAAATCTAAATCCTTCATCTTTTTGACTCATAATTAAATCATTCATCACTCTATACTACTTCATGGTTTGAGATACCTTGTTTTAGTAGTATTAGCATCAACACACATTAACCTCGTGATAAAGATGGGAAACGTGAACTTGACATCTCTTGTTGTGGATTAAGCGAAAAATCTCATGTTACTTTTCGCATTCAACTATAAAGACAAATATTTTTTCCCATGTTATTGATGCAAAATATCTACCAACTTTGTCATTGTTTAATTCTTCTCGAGAAACCTAACTTATAGTGAGATCTCTCCTATCGTGTCGTGGATCAATGGAAGATCCCAAACTATTCCTTGCATTCAACAATAAAGACCAATCTATACTTTTTCTTGTCACCCTGTTACTGATGCAAAATATCCATAAATTTTGTCGTTAAATTTTTGTTGAAAAACCTAACTAACCACCCTTAACGGGATCTCCTCTTCCATGTCATGGATCAAGGGAAGGATCCCATGCGATTCTTTGTATTCAACAATAAAGACCAATATATACTTTTTCTTGTCATCCCGTGATTGATGCAAAATGTCCACCAAATTTGTTACCGTTTAATTTTTGTCGAGAAACCTAACTAACTACCCACTCAAAAAAAAAACCCTAACTAACCACCTTTAGTGGGATCTCCTCTTCTGTGTCATGGATCACGAAAGAATCAAACTATTCTCTACATTCAACTATAAAGACTAACATATAATGTATCCACCGACTTTATCATCGTCTAGTTTCTATTGAGAAATCTCACCAACCATATTTAATAGAATTTCTCCTTCCAACCGCGTTTTTTCATCCACAAGACTCGAATATGAAATCTTGTTTAAAAGATTAGATATATCATTCAACTCGGACCAACGTAATGTTGATATTGCATAGAAATACACAAAAATGTATATACCAAAAAATATATATAGATACAAAATTGCTGATTTTATGAGCTGTAGTTTCATTCATATAGGTTTATTGTTCTCATTCTTCCCCATTCTCTCTTCTTCCTTCGTCCCTAATGCTGTAATTCTCTCTCTCTCTCTAGGTACATTCTCTTTCTCTCTCTACCCTTCATCAACCATCTTCCGCATCCCAATCACCCCTTACCCCTTTCACTTCTTCATTCGAAGCTTTTCCATTCATAACCTTGACCCTTTCTAGGGTCTAGGTTCAATTCTCTTCACCCTTTTCAACCAGCTTCGATTTTCACTACCCTTTTGTTCATTGATTTCATTGCAATTCGTTTTAAATGCATCTGATTTGCGGTTTCAACCATATAGCTTGAGCTCAAGGTTTGAGAAATAAAGACAATTTTTTTATTGGTTTTATGTGTTTTTAGCTTGATATAAATTCTGGGTTTTGTTTATTTTGTTGTATATTGAATTGGGTTGTTTTGTTTTCTTGATTCTTAGTAGTGTTTATTTGTGTTTAATTTGATTGATTTTGATGTATGATTAGGGTTTTTTAGGGTGACAGGGTTGTTTTATATTGAAGGGTTGTGTTAGATTTTGGAATGGTTTTGGGATTCGTGAATTTGAGGTTGTTTTGTTGGTGAATTCAGTGAATTGATTCAGTGGTATTGAGATTGTTTGTTTTTATGTTTGAATGTGTAGGTGTTGAATTTGGTGTGACTCTTTTGAAATATGAGCCGTAGAGTGAGGAGGAAAGTGGCAAGAAAAGGCAAAGGAAATGCGGTTTCGAGTTGCCCGGAAATTCAAGACGAGGTAGCGGATTTGGAAGCTGGAGGAGTTGTTGATTGGAGGTGTTTGCCTGATGATACAGTAATTCAGCTATTGTCATGTTTGAGTTATCGCGATCGAGCTAGTTTATCAGCAACTTGTAAGACATGGAGGGTTCTCGGTAACTCTCCGTGTTTGTGGAGTTCTTTGGATCTTCGTTCGCACAAGTTTGATGCCAATGTTGCAGCTTCACTTGCTTCTAGATGTGTGCATCTTCAGAAGCTTAGGTTTCGTGGCGCGGATTCTGCTGATGCATTACTTCATCTTCGAGCTAAGAATTTGCGCGAAGTAAGCGGTGACGGTTGCAGGAAGATGACTGATGCAACTCTTGCCGTGGTTGCAGCACGGCATGAGTTACTTGAGAGTCTTGTGCTTGGACCAGATTTTTGTGATAAAGTCACTAGTGATGCTATAAGAGCAATAGCTCATTGCTGTCCAAGTTTGATGAAACTCAGGCTCTCGGGCATTAGGGATGTGAATGCCGATGCTATTAATGCATTGGCTAACTATTGCCCAAAGTTGACCGATATCGGGTTCATCGACTGCCTGAGTGTTGACGAGCTTGCATTGGGAAATGTGCAATCGGTTCGTTTCCTTTCTGTTGCGGGGACACCAAGTATGAAGTGGAGTGTGGTTACGAATCTTAAGCTTCCTAACCTGATTGGATTAGATGTTTCAAGAACTGATATCGGTCCGTCTGCTGTTTCAAGATTGTTATCCTCATCACCAAGTTTGAGGGTTTTGATTGCTTTGAATTGTCCTATCCTTGAAGAAGAGACTAGCTTTTCTGCTAGTAAATATAAGAACAAGTTGTTGATTTCCCTATCAACCGATATTTTTAAAGGACTAGCTTCTTTATTTTCCGATAATACAAATAGAGGAAAGAATGTGTTTTTGGACTGGAGGACTTCAAAGATTTACAATGATAAGGGCCTTGATGAAATCATACCTTGGCTTGAATGGATGCTATCCCATATACTTTTGCGTTCTGCTGAGAGCCCTCAACAAGGAGGTCTTGATAATTTCTGGGTTGAGCAAGGTGCCTCCCTCTTGCTTAGTCTAATGCAGAGTTCTCAAGAGGATGTTCAGGAGAGAGCGGCCACAGGTCTTGCAACTTTTGTTGTAATTGACGATGAAAATGCTAGCATCGATTGTGGAAGGGCTGAAGCAGTTATGCGAGATGGTGGCATACGCCTCCTTCTTGGCCTTGCAAAATCATACAGGGAAGGGCTTCAGTCTGAGGCAGCTAAGGTATTCTCTCTTTCCATTTGTATTTGTCTGGTCCATCTGACCATTTCTAATAACTTTTACTTGTATATATTGTTGGAAAAACTGATACTTATTTGTTAGTATTCTTGATCTATGAAGCATAGACACTTGACATGACCCTGACACAGTGACACCGATAATTATTTTAAAAAATGGAATAATTGAATGTAAACTTGTGTCGGTGTCGTGTGAGATACCGGACACACCTCCAATTTGAAGTGTCGGGGCTACATAGCTCTCAATAGCCAATGCCTTTTGCATGCATACCCATTGTGCAGTTTATGTTCACTGTGTGATGTCTTTGAATGTTTTGCTTACAAATCTGACCAAAGAAAAACCTTGACTGATGAATATCTGCTTATGTATTCTCTGAACCTTCTCAATTTACAGGCTATTGCGAATTTGTCCGTGAATGCCAATGTAGCCAAGGCGGTTGCAGAAGAGGGCGGGATTGAGATCCTCGCTAGTTTGGCTAGGTCAATGAACAAACTGGTGGCTGAAGAGGCTGCTGGAGGATTATGGAATCTCTCTGTTGGAGAAGAGCACAAGGTTAGATTTTGTATCTGATTTGATTTTTCTTTTGAAATTTAATGCGTACGGTTTGAAGTAAAAGCTGAAGTGGCTTCCATCATAGGGTGCCATTGCGGAAGCTGGTGGAGTACAAGCTTTAGTGGATCTTATATTCAAGTGGTCCTCTACTGGAGATGGAGTATTGGTAAGTTTCTTCATTTTATGATTGTGATCGTGTTTAGTGCCTTTCTTGCTTCATATGTTCAACAATAGAAGTTGTTGTTTTACAATGATTTTTTTTTTCAGGAACGTGCAGCCGGTGCATTGGCTAATTTGGCTGCTGATGACAAGTGCAGTACAGAGGTTGCGTTAGCAGGAGGTGTACATGCTCTAGTGATGCTCGCTCGTCACTGCAAATTCGAGGGAGTGCAAGAGCAGGTAGTAATACTCTCTATAATTTGGGTATCATCTATTTTTGTTACTAAAATCTTTGAAGCTACTTTATTAGGTTGATAATGTCTGCCAATTGAAGATTTGGACTCATATTAGTTGTTTTTCTTCGTTAATGATAATTAATTGTTATTTCCTTTTTGCGTGGGAGTTTTTTGTGGGACAGATATTGTAGAAATGGTTGAATTGATTTTTAGCTTCTATTCCTTAACTTGGAAGTTGTAAGGCTTAGAAATGCCCAAGTCCCTTTATTATTCTTATTCGATTTTTGGATTCATTCTATAATATGGCTATCCAATTCCGGTGGAGTTATTTTCTATCTTGTGTTTTCCTATCATTGAACTTCGCACATTTTACATTTGTGAAGGTATTAGTTTTTATTTTTTGTGTGTGTCTGTTTATGTGTGCGCGCACATGTGTGTTTGTTTGTATTGAGATAAAAGGGATCGTTTTCAACATTTCATTTCAATTTTGATGGAAATGTGGTCAACATTGTGGTCCATTCTGGTCATTGATCATCTCCGCATTCGGGATAATAAAATGCATTCCTTATTTGTGATCTACCGTAGCTAAGAGGTGCTTCTATTGTTCCTTCCCTATGCATTATGATTTCTTGGTGACATTACTCATTGTGTGTATAATTGTAATTATTGTCCTGTCCATTGTGGTAATGTAACTCTGAGTTGGTGTGGGTTAAATAATATTATTCCTCTTAAACACTAGGCTGCTCGTGCATTGGCAAATTTAGCTGCTCATGGAGATAGCAACAGTAACAATGCTGCTGTTGGACAAGAAGCAGGGGCTCTCGAGGCTCTTGTTCAACTTACGCGTTCTGCCCATGAGGGTGTCAGGTAATCTTCTATTCGTTTTTTACATTTGTGTCGGTTTACTGCCCTATTACTTTTTTATGCCTTTATTGAAAATATAGGAATTAGATGGATACGAGAAAAGGGAGATAGAGGAAACATGTAGAAAATGTATTTTGCCAATGATGCTCTTAATAATTTGATACATAAAAACAAGGATCATAATATTTGTTCTTTGATGGCTTTCTTATTTGTTAATTATGTTTAATATTCTGCCAAGGACCACTGTTTTTCCACAAGTGTTGTCACTTGTCAGATAGTGGCTATGGCATTGTAGCATAGTGGAATTTGAACAAACCGCTATTTTCCGTGATTCACAATTGACAACACTGGTTCAAGTGAGGAAAAATTAAATGAAAAGATTAAGGGACATTGCTGGTAGGTTTTGAGTCAAGTTGTGTCCCTGCGTGCACAATTGAAGTTTGTCACTACGTCCATTGATGTTAGAAATGTTAACCATTCATGTGGTTTCACCTAACAATACAATTGGTTATGACAATTGCTTAGAGTTGAATCCTTGTCACTCTCATTCTTATAAATAAAAAAGATTGACGCACAACCTTTGAATTAACCCCACTTCAATCCTAAAGTGTTCTTACACGAGGGGTGTGTTGTGAAATGTTAACAGGAGTATAACATCATTCATAGCTTATGCTTTTGAGATAGTTGGTTCTTGACAATTTTCCTTCTAGTGCTTCTCTTTGTCATGTACTCTTGTACCTGCAAAAATATTACATTCGTTCCTGTGTTGATTTCACATTTTGTCATATTTCTATAGGCAAGAAGCTGCTGGTGCACTTTGGAATTTGTCATTTGACGATAGAAATCGAGAGGCCATTGCAGCAGCTGGTGGAGTTCAAGCTTTGGTATGTTTTGTGCCTTGCTTAGCTAACTTCTTTTTTCTTTCTAAAGTATATAAACTAATAAGTATTCCCTCTAGTATATGAAAAGCGTCTCCTTAGTCCCTGCTATTAATATGTTAGAGACTAACATGATGAATTTTCATATAGCTTAGGGATTTCTTATAATTTTTATATATTTTAGAGACTAAATTGGAGAGAGAGTGATGCTTTAAGGACTAAATTGAAAGTTAATTCAAATTTTTTATCTTTTTCCAAAATAAAATCAATCTTTTTATGGATCTCATGTAATTTGTTTACAATAGCATTTAACATTGTAGAGACTAAAATGTTCATATATTTATGCTTTTACATGGTGGTTTATGTAGGTTACTCTTGCTCAATCCTGTTCTAATGCTTCCGCTGGACTTCAAGAGAGGGCTGCTGGTGCTCTATGGGGATTGTCAGTTTCTGAAGCCAACAGGTACGTTACAGTTCCATTTATATTTCATTCCGACAATATTGCTCTTGTTAATCTTTATCGTTGAGACATTCTCTTAGAACTCTTTCATATATGATGGACTATTGGAGTAGCCAACCAGTCAATGGGAAAATATGATTAGGATCTTTGTAATGATCCTATATTTATTGGGAATTGCTCTATTGGCCCCCACATTGCTGGAAGAAGCCTCCCCATATATCGAAAGATAATTTCCGATGGCACAAACGTATCGGAACCTCTCGGATTCTATGTTCCGATAGGCCTTTTTTCCAGCTTGAGCAACATTGTGCGGGGGGCGCTAAACAGCAATCATTATGCATTAAGCATTTAGGCCTATAAAAAAAAGACTCCATTGTCTAGTTCAAACACACGGTTTCACCATATGTCTTTCAGCTGTCAAGCGCCTATGACAGCAGCTGCCGCCGTCTGCTGGCCCTTGTTCCAGTGACAATTTTAACAACTGATCTCACCACCAGAACCGGCATCTCCCAATCGAGCCATTCCCATAATTACGCCGCCATCAAACCCTTAATGCACTTTCAAGTGCAACTTGAAGCTCTGGCTCGCAAAAAACTTTCCGAGCGCATGCTGGTGTGTTTGAAGCCCTTTCCGCTGCTTCCAATGTGTTTGCGAATCAGAAAGGGTTATTGTTGTCATTCCCCCAATCTGCGAAGCTATACGGTCTCGTCTGATGTGGCATTCCTCCTGTCACTGTTGAGTACACTCTGCAGTAATGCCTCAGGTTCGAGCGAATCCTTCTCTTTGCTCCTTCCAACTTACAAGTCCATCATTGTCGGAAACTTCCACCCTTAGTAACTGTGCCTCCACCTACAACACTCGTGGATTCCCTTCCAACTCTACTGCCTTCTCCGGCCCTAACACCTACACTAGATCTTCCTATTGCACTCAGAAAAGGTATAAGGTCTACTCGTAATCCTGCTCTTCATTATGTCAATTTGAGCTATCATCGTCTGTCACCTATGCATTTTGCTTGTCTTTCCGCCCTCTCTTCTGTGTCTATTCCTAAATTGCAGGTGCAGCTCTTTTTGATCTTGGGTGGGGACAGGCTATGGTTGAAGAAATGTGTGTTTTACAACAGTGGGACTTGGGATGTTAGTTGGTTTTTACAATTAAAGTTGGTCGTGACAAGACTAGTTGCTAAATGCTATACACATGTATCTGGCTTGGATTATGGAGATACCTTTTTCCAAGTATCGAAAATGACATCTGTTCGCTTGTTCTTGTCCATGGCTGCTATTCGGCATTAGCTTCTTCATCAACTTGATATTAAGAATGCTTTCCTCCATTGGGATCTAATTGAAGAAGTTTATATGGAGAAACATCTTAGATTTGTTGCTATAGGGGAGTCTACTAGGCTATTTTTCTGCTTACGCATGTCTCTATATGACCTTAAACAATCTCCTCGAGCATGATTTATAAGATTTAGCAATGTTGTTTAGTAGTTTGGTGTGATTAAAAGTGAGTCAGATCACTCAGTTTCCTATTGCCAGTCAACCATAGTTGGCATTTACTTTGTTCTGTATGTTGTCGATGTTGTCATTATAGGCAGTGATCCATCATGGCATTGCTCAGATAAATCAACATATTTGTCACCATTTTCAGACAAAAGATCTTGGCAGACTATAGTATTTGTTGGGGGATAGAGGTGGCAAAATCCAAGGACGGTCTTACAATATCACAAAGAAATCATGTCATTGACATTCTAGAGGAAACAAGTTTGATGAATGCTAAACCTGCCGACACTGCTATGTATCCCAATGTCAAGCTTCTACCAAATCAAGGGGAGCCACTCTCAGATCCAGAAAGATGTAGAAGATTAGTAGGCAAACTAAATTACCTCACTATCGTTCGCCCATATATCTCATTCACTGTTAGTGTGGTAAGTCAATTTCTTAACTAACCTAATAAAGAACATTGAGTTGTCGTTATTCATATTTTGAAGTGCATGAAGGAAGCTCAAAGAAAAGGTTTCATTTATGAGAACCATGGTCATACTTGAGTTGTGGGGTAGGGATACTCATGTTGATTGGAAAAGCTCTCCTGCAGACGGGAGATCCAGTTTTGGGTATTGTATACTCATTAGGGGGCTACCTCATCTCTTGGAAAAGAAGGAAGCAGAATGCTGTTGCTAGATCACATGCCTAGCAGAATAGCAACTCACATGACTCAAGCAGTTACTTCGGAACTTAGATTTGGAGAGGTTACAGAGGTGACTCTCATTTGTGATGATCAAGTTGCTTTGCATATTGCCTCAGATTCAGTATTCCATGAGAGAATTAAGCATATTGAGATAGATTGTCATTTCATCAATGTGTAGAAATCACTAATTTTATTGGCTCAAATGATCAATTGACACATGTTTTCCCAAGTCCTTGAGGAGTTCTCGATAAACTATAGCATGGTGCATATGATTTATCTACTCCAGCATGATGGGGTGTTGAAAAAATGATTAGGATCTTTGATATTGTTCTACTTATGCTATATTATTTGCATTTATTGCATTAAGCCTACACAAAACAGACTTCATTGTGTAGTTCAAACACTCGGGTTCACCATATGCCTTAACATATCTGTAAACCAGTACCTAAAATCTATCAGAATAATTTTTTCACTTGAATAAAGAAACACCGCATGAAGGATTTTGGTTAGTTGCAAGCATGAAGTCTTTCAGTATTTCAATCAAGTTTGGATGCGCTAGAGTCACATTGGAAAGAACAGTTGTTGACAACTTAAATGTAGCAGTGGAAACTATGACTTTATGCAGTTACTTTTATGGGCAGGGATGGTGATTGTTTTGTTTGGTTTATTGATAATGTTGGGCTATTGAGCAATTTAAAATGGTTCGTTTTCTATTATAAATACTAGAAAGTTTTAGCATTTCCAGAATCAATTTATGTGATTTTCATTTGTAGTTTTGCATTCTTATTGTTTTGAAATGGAAATGTAACTAAACTAGCAACCAATGAGGAAGAAAATACAAAGACTAACCTATTACGAAATAGACAATTTCTGGATGGAGTTCGACGGAGAGCTAACTCTCGACTAAAGGTTATAGGTAATAGTCGAGACTCGTCTTATTCTACTTAAGTGCAGTTGTACTTGTACTTTAGTTCGATCACATTTCCACAACCTAGTCTCTGTCAATGCTGAATGCTGCCCAAGTTTGATTAGATCAACTTATGATTGAACTTCGATTTTTGGGATATTATGTAAAAAACTCAAGTACAACCAAGTAAGAAGCTTTGCTTGTCACCCCCAGTCTAGTGTTTCAGTGGTGGAAAGACCATACATAGACTATCATTTCATTGAGAAAAATATCCTATCAGGTAGAGGTTCCTATCAATTATCAACTAGCAGATGTCTTCACTAAATTGTGAGACGTTCCTTCTTGTGCAATAAGTATAATTCATATGATCTATATGCTCCAAACTTGAAGGCAAGTGTTGTATGTGTAATTATTCTTTTTTTCCAATATAGTGTTTAGGTTCATTGAGTGTAATCATTTAGATTAATATATATTCTTTGGTCTCTATTGTGAATTTACTCATGGTTTTCTTTTTCTCCTCTTGACAGCATCATAAATAGTTTCCAATCCAACTAAATGATTTTGCCAAAAACATAGAAAAAAGAAGTAGATAGCCTTTTCTGGTCTTTACTTCTCAGTTTCTCTAATAAGCTAAATGATCTAGTTCATCGCACCTTTTGTATGTTATTTTTTTTCCCTCTTTCTTATTTTCTAATACATCCTTACTTTAATGGAAGATTTATAACATTCTGGTTTTATTTGACTAATATATAGATTTGAGTCTGAACAACCAAGTGATAATTGACAATTTCATTTTTTTCATTCGAACATATATATTAACATTAAGTTATGTTGGTCTTTGTTTGCTCAGCATTGCCATTGGACGAGAAGGAGGGGTTGCACCTCTGATTGCACTGGCACGATCCGAAGCAGAGGTAATTTGTTTTCTTGATGTCCAATGTCTATATGTTTATTTGATCAACGTCAGACAGCACATGACAATGTCAGAAAATTATCCCATTGCCGTGCATTGATTAGTTCATCGCCAGTCTTATTAGCAGTTTTTAATGTTGCTTTAGACTAAAGTAGAGTAGTAGCTGTATGCCCTTATATTGGTGTGTTCTTCAAGCCTTTTTCTCTTTTGGGTTTGTGTATTAATAATAGTTGTTTATTACAAGTGGTTAAACAGACATAACTTAAAATTTCTGCTAGCCGCTAAGCTGTTGTTAGTATCTTCCTCTTGCTTTTGAGAAAGCAACTTCTATAGGTTATGATAAAAATTTACTTTAGTTATTGCAATGTCAGAAATTGTCACCATATATACTAAACCCTTTCTAACTGTAATCTGATAAAAAAAAAGTGTTGTAAGTAGTGGCTATAGGTTGTGGAATTTGAACAAATCATTATTGTTCTGCGATGCGCTATTTAGTGAAAAATGTTGTCAAATGGTGGCTATAGAGGCACTATATCACTTTTGTGTCTTGCAATTTGATAAACCGCTATTTTCCTTGATCTGTGAGTGATAACATGATCAAAAGAATATCACACTTGATGACATTGGTGGTATACATACAAGTATAACCATTATGCTAAAGCATGTCTTGGGGGCTGGTGCTGTTGTACTTTTCGTTGCATTAATAGGCTTCCATACAGATACCTGGACATGCTTTGTTTTTTTATTTTTTAATATACTTTAGCCTCCAATGGATAATTCTGTGTATCCTAGTGTGTGCAATTTCTGGCATTCCAGTCACCTTATGTATTTCTTGTCTAACAAGCATTTTACATTGTTTTTTGTCTGTACATAGTTTTCCCATCTTAATATTTTATACATTTCAAATTCTGATTAAACCCAAACCACTCTCCGCTTCCAGGATGTTCATGAAACGGCTGCAGGAGCACTATGGAATCTTGCTTTCAACCCTGGTAATGCTTTACGAATAGTGGAGGAAGGTGGAGTAGCTGCACTTGTTGAGCTCTGCTCTTCATCAGTGTCAAAAATGGCACGATTTATGGCGGCACTGGCGCTGGCCTACATGTTTGACGGGAGGTAATAATTTGATAAAAACTTGCTTGTAACAAACTTAGGGTGCGTTTACTTTTGGTGTTTCCTATGTTTTTGTTACTGATAAAATTAACATTAGAGAAGTCTTATGGAAGTTTTTTTTTTTTTGTTTTTGAGAGGAAGTCTTATGGAAGTTTCTGAGAATGCATGTTAATAATAGATCAAATATTTTAAATTCTGAAAAGTTTCATAACACAGTGTCACCAGAAATGCATTCTCTCTAGTTAGCTTCCGTTTTCTCTTCATCACAATTAGCAGTCCGTTAAAGCCAAGTAGGCTTTAGTTTGACAGAGAGTGTTTGAATATAAGAAAATGATATTAAAATATCTTACAGTATTTCGGAGCAACTTAGATTACATTTATTCCACATTTATTATAAATTTATTTCCTTAATCAGCATTAGGAGTCTACTATGAGTATAAATAAGGATTAGTACTTTGTCTTCTGCAATAACATACAACATTTCATTCACAAATATCAAATCTACACAGTTCTGAGAAGAAATAACTGCTTTTTTCTCCCAGCTCCCATCAGTAAAATAAATATTAGAAGCAATTGAAAATTGTGAAATGTAGTGTTTAACCGATTAAACTTGATATGATAGACCACTTCACGCATATTATTTGAGTATCACGACATGTTTTGCAGAATGGATGAATTTGCTTTAGTCGGCACCATGTCAGAGAGTGTTTCTAAGAGTGTGGGCTTGGATGGAGCCAGAAGAATGGCTCTGAAACACATTGAAGCATTTGTCCGTATGTTTTCTAATCAACAAGCATTTGCAGCTGCCGCTTCATCGTCAGCTCCTGCAGCACTAGCACAGGTTACTGAAAGTGCTCGCATTCTAGAAGCCGGACATCTGAGATGCAGGTTTGTCTTTCCTTCTAATGCCACTCAAAGTAGCTCTTATTATGAAGTTGTACCTTTCTAACTATGTAGCTTTGTCACTGACATGTGACATGATTACATTCAATTACTTGTAATTCTCAAATTACTACCAGTGTCGTGTTAATGTCGTGTCCAGTGTTTGTGTCACTGCTTCATAGCTAACTCGTATTTAGTCATATTTTCTCATGATTGAAAGCCATTTACAGCAGCCGGAACTTTTGGTATTCTTGGTTTCGGCATAAAGAATAATCTGTTTTACATTTTCAATGCAATAGAACATACAAATTTAATTTTCTCTAGTCATCTTTGTGTACTGAATTAGTCACGTCATTGACAATTTTGAGCAATCATCTTTATTCCGAATCCACACTTAACGAAAACTTAGACCAAGAAATAAATACTTAGCAAGAAATGATATTAAGCTATTCTTTAGTTTAACTTTTTTCTGTATCAGAATGCATCATTCATTCATTCATGGGAATTCTTGTGCTCTTATAGTTCTTACTTTCATTGCTATCACATTTTCCCTATCAACCTCACATCATTTTTTTATTTCGAAGATAATTTACCTGATTTTATTTTCACTGTTCCTCAGTGGTGCTGAAGTTGGAAGATTTGTTACTATGCTAAGAAATCCATCGTCTATACTCAAAGCTTGTGCAGCATTTGCTCTTCTCCAGGTAACTATAGCAACCTGCTTGGTTTTCATCTATACTAGGGCTTTAAATAAAGGTCTGCAATCACAATGTGGGTCACTGCGTGATGGTTTTGATATTTGCCGAAACCACAATGTGATCACATTTGAGGCTGTATCGGCCACATTTGACCTCGATACTCCACAACATCAAAGATCAAAATGTGACCACACCCGTTATTTAAAACCTTGATCTATATTGAGTTTGGATTCTGACTTGTGGTTTTTCTTTCTATTACAGTTTACAATTCCTGGTGGACGACACGCTGTGCACCATGCCAGCCTCATGCAGAAAGCAGGTGCAGCAAGAGTTCTGCGTAGTGCAGCCGCCGCAGCAACTGCGCCTCTCGAAGCAAAAATCTTTGCCAGGATTGTTCTTCGTAATCTTGAGTATCATCATATAGAGCATACTGTGTAGATCAAATGCATCTGTTGTTTAAACCGTCCATTTTCTAAAACCATATTAAACATTGTGAATCTGTGATATTTTTCACATGGACACAAATCACCGACTTGCCATAAGAACACTGCTCACTGATCTTTGTTGAAAGTGAAGCGAGTTATAAATTGACAAGGTTGGTTCTCTTTATCTATGAACTTTTTTTTGTAGAACTTCTTAGTGAAGTGTTCTTATATGTTGAGATGTATTTCTAGCTCTTCTTGTAACAATATTTGAATGTCAAGGCTAAACTAGACTAGGCAAATTGGTATAAATTTTATGGCCTTGATTAATTTTTCTCTGTATTATTTATGTACTATTATGAGTTTAGAGTTACTTTAAGAGATTTACTAAAGGTGTTTTGGTTTACTTTAATTATGAATTACCCCATTTATTTGCAATAGAATCTCAGTGGAATATGCATTTATAATATTGCTTTGATTTGGCTCTTCATTTCTAATAGTTTTTTAGTCTACATTTGATGGTGAGTTTAGCATAATCATGGTGTGTCATTGTGATTTTGGCAAAAGTTACACTTTAGAGTTTTAACTAAATCACAATGTCTTGGTGATTTTGTCAAACTTACAATGTCGTGATTTTGTCGAATTTACCGACTTTCCAAACAGTCAGCCATTACTAATTAGATAAAACTTGTTTGAATCAAGAAAATATTTTATTTGTCATTATTCTTTGGTATCTATTTGAGCACTGTGAGGAGTTGGGGAACAATAAAATTTTAAGGTTAAATTTGGTTTTTTTGAAAGAAAAGTTTAAGTTTGGTTTTATTCACTTCAAATTTTGCACAATTTATTTTGGTATACACTCGAGGTAGAGAATAGTATTTTTTTTTCCTTCTAATTTAATCATATTTTCATTTTTAAATATAAGGATTTTTCTGACGTGTAAATTTATTATTAGACCTTTGTAAGTATACTGGACAAATCATATGTAGAGGTTTATTCGTTAAATATTGTTGCTACTCTGCAAGCCAATTGGTTAACAAATCATGATAAAGATAGAATCACATTTGACAGGTGCAGAAAAGTGATTTTAAATATTGCTTGTAAAAAACCTTAAAAATATTGTTTTTGAAGGAAAAAACTTATTAAGTTTTTAAGTTTTTTTAATTCAATATTAGTAATAATAGTTTATGAAATGTGTTATTTATAAGCTTGTTAAGGTAGTTTATGAAAAAATAGTTTATGAAGGTACAATTTTTGTTAGTGAGAACTTATGGATTAAGATAATAGCTTATTTATTTGCATAAGTTATTTTTCATAAGCTTAAAATAAGCTCAATCCAAACGGGACCTTAACATTGTATGAAGATCAAATCACTTTTTTTTTACTCGGATCAAAGCATAGACAATCTCATATAAACTCTAAATTTGCAGCTATATAATCTTAGTAATAATATTTTTTTTCTTATTTCAAAAGAGTGGACAATATGTTTGTTAAATCAAATTTGATTCAAATCTTTTAAGTAAAGTATTGAGTTCAAGCTTTGTGGATGAAAAAATGTTGTTGAAAGTGATTCTTTTATAAAAGGTCGTATCAAGCTCATTAATAGATATTAGACCATGCATAATGGTGGGTGCTTCACCTATTAAGCACTAGGCTAAATAGGCACCCCCATTGTGGAGTGATATTTATTGGTGCTTATAGAGAATGTTGCCTATATAAGCACCTTCTCTCTCTTCATTTTATGTGTGAATTTCAATTAATATTTTCCAATGAAATAAATGAGTGTTTTGGAAATGTAATAATACAGAGTTATTAGTGGGACTTATTAATAAATTTTGTTGTGGTGCTGGGTTGGGAAAATTGAGTGCTTATTAGGTATTGACATTAAAAAGTTATAAAATAAATGAGGTGTACATGTAGGATCCACTTAAGCACCCAAATAGGGGAGCTCCATTGTAGATGGTCTTAGTCATTGACAAAATTAGTAAATACACAACACTTATAGCATGTTTAACAAAAGAAATAGTCAAATCATGGAATCTTGATAATATTCAATTTTATCAACTGAACAATCCTTAATGACAATTCATTTCTTACTTATGGAGTTATGGTAGGTTACAACTTTCTTTATCTAATCTATTCTTTCCATGTGAGATGGAAATGGATTTTTTATCGCTGCAACAAAGTAAACGATCTTAATCGTTGTTTAATATTAGAGGTTAATTTTTTAAGAGAAATGTTAACTTGTGCCCTTAGGACATAAGTTAAGAAAAATGCGAACTTCTTCCCTTAAGATAGTAACTTGTTAGATGGAAATAGATTTCTTGTCACTGCAATCGGTATATGATATGAGCCATCTGATTTCTATGTAACAACTTAGATGGATCGACTACATTGACCTAAGGAAATTTCGAGTAAAGAAAATCCATTGTCTCTAACCTTGGAGTTATTTCACAACAATTGAAGAAAGAAAGAAAAAATCAAACTATGGGAAACATTACACTAATAAAAAATATATATTGCTAAGTATATATATTAAATACGAGAGAAAATCAAAGCTTTTGTTCACTTTGTGACAAGTGATTTTTGGTGGAGGAAGGAGCTTATAGCCAAGTCGTTATGCAATGGCAACTAAGAGTGAAATCAACTAATGGATCTTCTTAGCTCTGCTTGCTTTATTGTAGGTGATGACTTCTCATAATGCTGTCTTCATCAATTACCGAATAATAAAAAAGCCATAAGCAATAGATTTGCAATTAAATATAGTAATCAACAAAAAACTATTTGAAATATAAATCATAATTTATTTTGGTGTTCCATCTATATACGATGTCTTTTGCTATGTAATTTTTGTCTTACCGATCTCTGTTCATCTTGCACAAAGACTTAGTGATAAAAATGTGTTAGTGATAATCATGACATTTTCTATAACTGTTTTATTGTATTTCATGGTAATTTTATTTAGACTCCTACTTTATAAATTGTATTTCATAAATATTTTAAAAAACATCCAAATATCTATAAGTATTTACATATCATCAAAATATCTATAAGTTTACCTAGTTTATCTAATTCACCGATAAAGTTTAAGTGAGTTGGATCTCAAAGACTAACCAAAGTCGGTGAACGCTTTAAGATTTAGATTACGCTAACATGCACTTACATATTATTCACTAACAAGATTCTTACACAACGGCAACATAATTCAAACTCTGATCCTTACGAGATATGAGTTGAATCTTTACCAATTACATTACCCTAAGAACAACTAACATTGGTACACAATATTTGTAGTATTTCTAACATTGTTTAAAAATATATGACATTTGAAACTTTAAGTTTCACTTTGTCAAAAAAAAAAAAACATAAAAGTAGCTTTAAGTTTCATCATCATATAGACAATAGTTTCCACCTTTAAGTTTTCTGATCAAAACAAGAAACAAGGTTTCATTTATGGCCAATTATAAAATAATTTGAAAGAGCTACGAATTAAATACTAACCTTAGGCCATTATGTTTTAATATTTGTAACATACTTGAGTAGCATGTCAACAACTTCTGTTGAGACCTTTGAACCTGATTGCTTTAAGTCTCCAATCTTAGCATCTGTCTCTTGATCAAGCCTTTTTACATTTGATCCAGAGTTCCCAGTTGTCTAAGGAAACTCAATCAATACCAAATAAATAAATTTCTTTAATCAAATAAAAATTGGTCACTCTTATTTAAATTTTGCAATGAGGCCTTAAATATCAAATAAAAGTTTATTATTGTGGGGCCATGAAGCACGGATACAGACATGAACACGACACAGACACTGCTAATAATTTGAAAAAGTCACATAATACAGTGTAATTATAAGTGTCGGTGTTGGACACGATACGTATCTGACACCGGAACACGTCTAATCCGAGGAGTGTCCGTGCTTCATCGATATGCAGTGATAGTGATTTTTTTCCAAATGCATTCAATAAAATCTCACCATATATATACATATTTATGAAAATGTTTTAGGATCTATAACAACAAAATGTATGACTAAAAATATTTACTAAACATGCAAATCAAATTTATATATAAATGTGTGTGCATGTATACCTCTGTTAGTGACTTTTGATATTCTTCTTCCATGTGAGATCTGTATTGAGCTGCCTCCCTTTCAGCTTCATCTTTTGCTTGCTTCAACCTTTGAGTCCTCACTAACAATTTTTCATTCATTTAATCACATTAGTTAAAATTATGGCTAATTATTTTTGGTTAAATCTAATTCATCCTCACAGAAGTAACTTATAAGGTGAAGAATGCATCCCACTTTTGAACACTTCTTTAGACCATATATTTTATACAATGTCAGATTACGAATAGGTTCTCCTATGCTCAATATTAGACACTTTAAAAGTGACCCGAGCGACAAAGTAGTATGCGTGTCGGGTACAATAAATCATAAAAAGACTCTTTGTATCGTTTTGGAATATGGATTGGACCTATCTCAACCTCACAAAACTAACTTGTAAAGTGATAAATGTTTCACCTATAAACGTTTTCCAAACCGCATCTCATTTAATGTGCGACTCAACGGCGATCGAAGACGTATTTGGTGTCATACATGTGTCCGTATATGTGATTATATTCGGCTAAATGATTTTCTCAAACTAGTACCGGTGTCAATGTGTCAGTGTCATATCTAACTATGTGTTTGTGTTAGTGCTTCATAGTTTGTACGACAAAGATACATGAATAAAAAACATTCGATCTTACAATTTCTTGCATTTGAAACAATGTGCTGGGCTTCTTGTTCAGCAGTTAGAAGCATTTGAATGCCACCTTGACCTTTAAAGGGATCCATGGTAACTATAGATCAACAAAATCAACATTCATAGAAATCAGAAAATATGTATAGTTTGAAAGAAACATATATACAACTTTCGTTAACATTCAACATTTATAAAATGAGAAAAGCAAAATAGTTTGAAGAAACATAACATCAATTTCTTACCAAAAGAAAGGAAACTTTTCCAAAATAAGTTGTTGGAGGAATATTGAAGAACTTTTGATATCATTTGATGGAGAAATTGTTCTCAAATATCAATTGTCCGAAAGTAATGCAAATGTAGTTTTGTTACATACCAAGTCAAACTGCGCACTTTGTGTGATGGGATCGGAAAATGATTTATGAAGGCATAAAATATTATGACTCTTTCTAGTCTCACCCCATATAATTTCAGTTACACCCAAATTTACTTAAAATTTTATAATAATACCGAAATCGCCCTCTCCATGTAAAATTCTGAAAACCCCTTTTTCACGATCATTCTGAAGCTTCACTCTCTTTCACCCACAAACCGGCATATATGTGCAACCAAGATCAAAGTTTGAATCAACGTCTTTTTCATTGATCAATACTCTATTCATAAAGGTTAGTGAATTTCATGAATTTCATATCGAAGAGTTTCTATTTTTTTTTTAATCGGCAAATATTATTAAACGTCATCCCCGCAAGACGCAAGGTATGGACGAAACAAGAAACAAATGGTACCGCATATAGACGGTAAACCATAAACACCCCTGGAGATAAACCCACCAAAACACATCACCACCTAAAACAAACTCAAAAAAAAAAAAAGCACTGTAAACACGGTATCCACCACCGTCCATCGTCACTACTCACCCACAAAGAACACCCTCAAAATAAAACTCCCAGACCCCAACACCCAAGCTGAGCCATATTTCGAAGATCACCTAACCGAAGGATCATGCAGCTATCACAAACCTCGCGACCTCCGATCCACCGAAAGAGCACAACACAAAGCTCAAAAACCAACTTAAGTCAAAGAACTGACTCCCGATCTCGAATCAAAAGTGATCGCCCCCGGTACACTAGAGAAAAACCAAAACAAGTCAAACATAGATTGTAGCTAGACCCCGACTCCCGATCTCGAAGCCAAATGAACCAGCCCACCGAAAACCAACACACAATAAGTAAGACGAAAGACATGGCATGCGAAGTTTAAACAACAAACAAATCAAAAGGAAAAGGCTCAACACAACATGACACACACCCTCCAAACTCCGTAAACACCTAAACCACCCAAAAAGCACAAACAAGAGTCAGAGACGACAAACATGGACCCGTGCAACATAGGTTGCTTCTAAAGGAAATCACCCTAACAAGCACCCGCCTCCTCACTTAAAACACAAACCACCACCACACATCATCACCCCCCACCACACTTCACCACCACGCATCACCACCCCCACCACAACTGAATAACCTCCACCACCACTGCATCACCACCGCGCATCACCACCACCGTCACTACTTCACTACGCTGCCAAAACATCCTCACCAAGAAAAAAGCAGCAACACAAACATAAATCTAGAGGAAGACGAAATCCAACAACAAAACACGGGTAGCGACGCCGGTTTGAAGCAGAACCACAACCCAGATCATAAAAAGGCGGTCGTCGGTGACAAGGAGAAGACATTCGTCGTCGGAGTAAAAGAGAACCAATGGTGGAGCGAAACAGCATATCTGAACAACACTTCTCGGATTCTGAAAACTCGTGTCCTCCTCAAGCTCAAGCTCTTGTGGACCTTGAATGGTCCCATAGGACTGTTAGCATATCAACTCCCAACACAACACTAATAATCACGCACCATTAACAAAATAAAACACAATGCCACCTAACTAAATAACCCCAACCGTCCATGAAAAAAGACGGAACTGTTGCGCCTGCTCCAACAACCAAAACCAAATCCATACCCACGTATCTCTTCCATCACCACCTAACACCACACACTAAGCAAACCCCTTTGAAAAACTCTTAATGATATGGGTTTCCACATATCTCTTCCTGCTACTTTTCATCATCCCCACAAACAACTCCTATCATGCCAATCCCATCTATCTCACAAACACCAAAAGCTCCTTGTATGTCATGAAAAAGACATAAGCTCCCCAATCTGAACCACACTCATACTTCAGCAGGACAACAACGTGAACACACCCAACATCCGTGAAGAAAGCATGAATAGTCCCAAAACCGCGACAAAGAACCCAGATCTAAACAGCCATCGCAGGGAAAACGGATGATAGATGAAAGAGGTGAGGTGGTGGAAAAGATGGTGTAAGAAGGATTGTAATCCTGGCGACGGACAGCCAAAACAACCCAAAACTACCGGAAAAAGAGATCCACTAGCAGATCTGGCGTTCAGAGGTGGTGCGGAGGACTTGTGTCACTCGTCGTACCACCACCTTGAACGGCTACATTGTGATGCAATGATTTTGGATAAGAGGGAAGAGGCTGTGAGGGGAGTTTAGAGAGAGGTCAGAGTTTCTTGTTCGTTGTGTGTTTTCTTGTTTTGTTATGAGATATGCTTGTGTGGAGCGTCATATAAGGTAGACGAGAATTTAGATTAAGTAGGTGTTATTTTGGTAAAGTAATGTAACGTTATTTAATATTACATATCAATTATTAGGGTAAACGTAGTTTGATTTTACGTAGACACTATTACTCACATGAGAGGTTAGTGTAAATTCAGTTTACGTATGTACAGTTATTACTCACTATGAGAGGTTAGTGCAAATTCAGTTTACGTATGTAAAATTACACTATGAGAGGTTAGTGTAAATTCAGTTTATGTAGGTTAATGTATATTCAGTTTACGCATGTACAATTACTCGCTATGAGAGGTTAGTGTAAATTCAGTTTACGTATGTACAATTACTCAATGTGAGAGATTAGTGTAGATTAAGTTTGCGTATGTACAACGCGTGTGAACAAATTTATACATACACACACGTAAACTTAATTTACTTAATTTATGTAAACTCAGTTTACATTAACTACGTAAGCTGAGTTTACATAGTTTAAAAAACTACTTTATGTCAATTTCACATTTTTCTATCCTATATTTCAATCAATTTTACATATATTTTTCCTCTCCAGTAATGGACCTTGAAGAAGAAGAAAATGTTGACGCAGTTATCAATTACGTGAAACTTGAAAACCCACAATTAGTAGATTTTAGGGTTTGAATGATTAAGCGAGACATGTGATGAATGAGTTATTGATTAAATTGAAATTTGTATTTCAGTTAAAGGGTATATTGGTCATTTCGAGGTGTAACTTGGGTTTTTTGGGGTGTGAGTAGTATCTGTCAAATATTATTGGAAAAAAAGAAGAAAAAAAAAGTTAGAATTTTAAAAGAATAATAAGTAAGGTCAAGTACAACCGAGAATACCGACATTGTTAAGCTGAATATCTTTTGTGGTGTCCTAGATTTGAAGACGACACTATCAATTTTGAAGGATGCTACCGTAAAAAAAAACATGTAGGAAGTTTTGATTGGTTATTTCGAGGCTCTATTTTTTTTTATAGAAAATGTTAACGAATGTCTCACGGGCACTCTCAAATGATTTCAAATAATAAAATTTTATGAAGATTTGTATAATCAATGCATTGAAAATTAAAATATTAAACTTTTTTTAAGAAATAATTTCTTATTTTAAAGTTCTTAAAAAAGTGTTACAAAACACTCGTTGAAAAAACATTTTTATAAGTCACATATACGTATGGGTTCTACCATGCACAAGTTTTGTTATATATATTGGTGCCCCTTAAGTTTGATTTCCTTCATCTTTCTCTTTATTCTTACCATCATCTTTCTTTGGTTGAACCATCTCCACATTTCGTATCACCTTCTCGGTCATATATGGCACAATTTCCTTCACATCTATCAACTAGTCCAAAAAACGATCGTGTTATGAACCAACTGGAAAAAATAGAAAATTAAAATAGTTATTGAGATAAAGCTATTCAAGTGAAAATTCAAACAAAATAAAAACGAAGAGGAACTCAATCAACACGAAAACTAAAGACAAAAACGAGTCAATTATGAATCAACTAGGATGAGTTTTGTTTTTGTGTCGTCACTGCGCATTGTATCAAAGAAAGGTACTGAAATTTCTAATTTGTTTGGGGGATTTTTCTTTCGGTTTTCTCATCGATTTTTGTTGTTGTCGGATCTCTTTTTCTCCTCGTTGTATTTGTTCTTCTTCGACGGTTTATCGGTGATGGTGTCTATTTTAGGTTGAAGGAGAATGAGCTCAACAGTCTTCTTAGTGTTCTTCGAACTTATCACTCAACCTTAATTTCTTTTTCACATGTGATCATCGTTAGTTTTCAATTGGATCTAGAAGGTAAGAAACTCTAAAAATGGAAACTAAAAAGCGATAGGTATCATCAAGATGGAGAATGCCATGTTTGATTTTATTGACACATTCTTCAAAATGTAAGTAATGTTTCAAAACGATAGAGAAGAGACCATAATATACATGTAACATGTGTGTAAAGAGCTTGCTTTCCTAATATTTTAGCTTTTCATTCATTTTTTTTAAAGAATCTTTTCATTCATTTGAAAAGTGATCGGAGGGAGTACATTGTTGTATCTTTAAGAGTATATTTAGGAGAATTTCTAAATATACGATGCTTTCATAAATGTTGTATCTTTTATATTATTCTAATACATATATATCCTATCTTATCTTATATATAAAATTCTTAAATCTTTTAAACAATTTTTTGGAGCAGAAAAAGGTGTCGGTAATTTCCTTCTTAATTTTTTTTTTGTTTTTTAAAACATTATCTCAAATTTTATCTATAAAATTTTCTAAGTCTCTTAGACAACTTTTGCAACCAAAAAGTTGTTCTAAATTTCCTTTCAATTTTTTTTTGTTTTTTAAACAATGATCTCATATCTTATATATAAAAGTTCTTAAGTCTCTTAGAAAATCTTTTGAAGCCAAAAAAATTGTTTCAACTTTCGTTTCTAATTTTTTGTTTTTCAAAAAATGATCTCATATATTATATATAAAAGTTCTTAAGTCTGATAAACAACTCTTTGGAGGCAAAAAAATTGAAAATTTCCTTCTTAGTTTTTGCTAAAAGGTTGTATTAGTAGCTATATTTTTTTAGGGGTATTTGTTTTTTTTATTAGTATGCATTTTAGGTTCTAATACATGTTATGGAATCATCAAACAAATAATTTAAAATTTTCCTTTCAACAATTTATCCGATTTAAAAATGAGAAGTCAAAATTATTTCAAGATTTCATTCTTTGTCTTTTAAAACAATAACTCATGTTCAATAACCACTCTTATTTTATTCTAACAGGTATCCAAAAGCATAAAAAATTATTATAAAATTTATTTGTGAGAATATCCATGTTGCTCCATAACTTTGAATTTTATTTTATTTTCAGTTAATAAGTATTTTATGTCAAATATTTTTATGCATCGTACGAGTTCACATACTAGTTGAACAGAAATAAATTGTTCAATGGTTTAAATAAGTAAATTGTCCCCATAAGTTTGTGTGCTTTTGGTTTTCGTCCATGTATCTTTTTTTATTTGAAAACAAACCCTATAAGTTATAAACTTTTGTTTTTGGTCCCTACCGTCATCATCTGTTACAAAAATGTTTATGTGTCTAACTGTAGCTGACGTTGTGATGTGTGACGTGGCAAGTGACGCTTATGTGTTGTTCGAGATGTTCAGTGACAAGGTTATAGAGACCAAATCCAAAAACGAAAAATTTATAGAGGGACGGAATTCAAAAACACGAATTAACAAAATTTCAAATTAAGAACCTTGTTTTCCTTTCTTAATCTTCTTCCTTCCTCTTCTTCATCATCTTCAACCTCATCTTCATCAACATTCATTAATCTTCATCAAACCTAGAAAAGATAAATTAAACATTTATACTCTTTAATCAAAATCTCATTTTCCATTTCCTCTTATTAAACTCTTCTTTTAAACTCTTCTTATTTAAATACACTCTTTCTTAATGCTTAATTTTCCCCCCTTCTTTCAATTCCATATCCAGTGACACAACATAATAAAACAAAGGAAGAAAAAAAACTTTAATGAAGAAAAATATGAGGATGTGGAGAAGTAACCCAAAACCCAAATCTTCTTCTTCTAATTTCAATTTTAATTTCGTCAATCTGATAGGGTTTTTTTTATGGCTAGTAGAACTTTGCAATGTTTCAAATTAGCATCTTTAGGAAAATTGTGCCTGTGAAATTTGCTAGAATGTTTATTTAGCCGCTAATTTATTGTGGGATTATGTTGATCGAAAGAAAAAACATGCAAAATTTAATTCAAGTTATGTGTTGTTGGTTGAAAATTTATCGGTACAATTAATTTTGGGTGATGATGAATCGACAGAATGAAATAGAAGAAGATTTTAGGGTTTGAGTATGATTTAGATTTGGAATTGCGAATAAATTGAATTTGGTAAAGAAGAAGATTTTGATGGAAATGAAAAATGTGATTTTGATTAAAAATTTGAATGTCTAATTTTTGTCTTATGAGTTTGATTAAGATCGATGAATGTGAGGTTGAAGAGAAAGAAAGAAGATGAAGAAAGGAAACAATGTTTTAATTTGAAATTTAGTTAATTTGTGTTTTTGAAATTTAGTTAATTTGAATTTTGAATTTAGTTAATTTTGGTTTTTGAATTGGTCCTTATAACCTTGTCACAAACATCTGGAACAACACAAAAACCTCACTTGCCACTTCACACATCGCTACTTCAGCTGCCGATGATGACATCAAAGATCAAAAGCAAAACATTTATAATTTTCCGAGTTTGCTTTAAAACAAAAAAAATACAAGGATGAAAACAAAAAATACGCGAACTTACATGGACGATTTACATATTTAAGTTTCCAAAACAAAATCAAGTAAGGGTAAGAGAGTAATTTGATGAGACCTTAGCTCACTAGCCATAAATACACTCTCACCTCACAATCTCAAGCAGCACTTTTTTTTCATTTCATTTCGTAAAGGAAACAAGCTTCTCTTCTTCGGTATTAAAACCCAAGCTGCTCTTGGGTATTTCAGTCTTCTCTTTGTATAAACAACATTGTACTCATTGTATTTCAATTTATGTTATATTTTTTCTAAACTTTCGCATTTTATAAAAAATGTGTATTAATCATTGTTATTGGAATAATAATAGTTATATTTTTTAACTTATTGGATTTATATTATATATGATTATTGTTACATTATAAGTTTATATTGTAAAATACAATATAAAATGTCTCTTATTCTCTTTGGTTGTGGATTTGTGTAGGACTGAGATGGTTGGAGGATCGGGTAGGAATGATGAGGTAATTGCGGAGGCTTTGGTCTACAATACCAGGATGAAGCAGAGGAGCGGAGGTTGGATTGTTTCGTGAGAAACCATCCTTCGACATTTAATGGTCTGATGAGTGCATATTTGACTAATTGATCGTATCTTTCGCATTATTCTAATGTAATACTCTAATTTTTTTGTTTTAATTTCATAACAAATGATGTATTCTTGAGAGAATCAAATGGAAAAGTATACGTATCTTACCAATGTTTTTCTTAATTCTTAGCAAGAAATAGTCCATCGCCTATTTCTTTTGTCCACTATTAGGTCAACCTTTTGTCCAACACAATCGGTTCAATATGTCACATTGAGCTCAAATGACTACTAACCTTAATAATTAATCAAAAAGTTGAGTAGTTTATCCAATACATGATTTATGATTAAAAAATACATGATTTTGTATGGTTCTATATTTGAAAATCCTCAAAAAGTTTGTCTAGCATATTTGTAAAACGGTGAAACTTTGTGCAACATATTTTAACACCTATCTTCTAAGAAATAAATCCTGTATTTGTAAAATGGTGAAACTTTGTCTATCATTCCTCAAGAAGTTCGATGTGAATTGCACTCTAGATATTTGAAAATTGAGCCTGTATCTTCATAATTAGAGACTTGAAGTTAATTATTCAATTTGAATGTTATAAATGGCAGTTCAGAACAATGTGTTTTGAATATGTTGTAAAAGCAGTCTATAACCAAAATCATGTCTATCTCTCTTAGATATGCCCATGTTTGAAAAATTAAATTAAACAATATCATATAGTAGCATCATCATAAATTGAAAAACCAAATACTCTACACTTTAAACATTTATTCTCAGTATCTTATATGGAATGAAAACTTTTTTATTTGAAAACTTGATTTTAGATGACTAGGAATATGAAGCATCGAGATGAACATAGTCGGATACTAGAGACATGATATTGACACTGTTACATCGACATTGACAATAATTTGAGAAAATAGAAGTAGTTTGTACAACACAATGGTTTTGTATGTTTTTAAGCTAAGTTCAAAACTAAAGGTGAAAAACAAGTAAGTGGTACAATCTACTTCCAACATGACATCTATGTAATTACACAGTTTCTGAAATGAACTACAAACAAATAAGAAAATTGCAAAGACAATGTCCCTCTTGATCTTTGACACAATCTCAAATTTTTCCTCAAGCTCAGTTTCATAATAAATAACGCTCTTTCTGATAAAATACTTGAAGTATGAGCGATTTTAATTTGTTGAGCATCAAAATTTAAAGATCTAAAGACAAACTCATTGTTTCATTATTCTTTCAATATGAGATAGGTAGAAACAATGAATAATCAAACAATAATTATAAATATTTTAAATTATAAAGGACGTATATAAGTATTAATTATTTCACGGGAAAATGCAAGAACTTAAACTAAATGAGGAGAGGAAAATATTTGACATCTATAAGTATTAATTTTTCATGTGAATTCTAAAATATATAACAATGAATCATCAACAATAATTATCAATGACAATGCAAGAAATATACATTCAAGACCAAATGATTTTTGAAGGTTGGAATCAATATTCTTTCATTTGGTTCTTCAAATATGGCACTATATGATTATGGTCCTTCAAATATGGCACTATATAAGTTTTCATGTCACTGTGAGAGATGTCCAGGTGATCTCCTGACACGTTAAAGAATTTAACTTTCCCAGCTTCATCTAATGCCCTTAAGCCAATCCAATCTTCAGTATAGAGTTTAGTCTGCATTTACAAAATAAAGCTTGCTTTAGACATCAAATGTCCAATTATGAAAAATGGTATATAAATAGCTTAAATATGTTTTGAATTCCTAAAAATATGTTTAGACTAAAGATGAAACAAAAATATGCTAAATGTTTAGACTAAAGATGTCTACACAGAACACATGACAATTTCTACCATAAACCACTTTTGATAGATGGTCCACCATAGACCGGTACTTGAAAATAGTTGGAAGTTTCAACGAGGATATACATCACATTCAAAAAGTAGAAGTTCATGCTCTTTCTCGTCCTCACAACCAAGATGATGACTTGGTCGGTGTTGGTTTGTCAAAAACAAAGGAAAAAGAACGCGTGCCTCAAAATTCTACTCATACTGTCATTTCCTTGTTTTTAACGAACTGACTCCGATCAAATCACCATCTCAGGAGTAAGAACGATGAGGACCATGAGAATCTACTTCTGAGGGGTGTTGTCAATTGTCATTAGAGGTTCAAGTGGTTTTTAAGTACTGGTCCACCATATAACCTGCCTCAACAGATAGGAACAATGCAAATAAACTGCATATATGAAATGTTTATATTACCTGTTGTGGTGGTAAAACAGAATGTAAGGCTCCATCAGGATAAAAACCAAACCATGCTGTTTCCTTTGGTATTAAAATCGTATCATGGTCAAACTAGTTTTCATGCAGACAAACAGAGAAAGATAGATAAGCCATACTGACAAATCTTTGTAATTAAAAAGTTTTAAATTAACAAGAGAGATCAGAAAACATTAAAATGCATAGTTCTTTTAACGTACCATAATAAGGACCAGGTTTTCTAAGCTAGCAAATCGTTTGCTGTAAGTGGAGTTCCTCTTATTGATGATCTCATTGTTAAGCTTTGGAAGGAACTTACACCCCTTAAGGTAGCCGGCAATATCCTGAGAAGAAAAAAAAGGATTATTTTCCTTTCATCTAACTTGTAGGTCATGTCCATAGCAAGTAAATTTCATAGAACAGAATGTCATTGATCAAAGATAGTATACCATAATAATTTACGAATGTGACAAATGCAATGAAACAGATATCAGACATGCCACTAATACTGACACGCCGACACCGCTGACAATTTGAAAGAAAAAAAAAAGGAGTTATGAATGTGCCACATGTGTCTTATGTCGACCGACACCAACACGTGTTGGACACCGGACACATCTTCAATATGAAGTGTCTGTACAACAAGCAATCAAACAAGTAAAAGGAAACCTATATTGAATGATACTTCAGTAAAATGAATGCAATTGACACAAGACAGGTCAAGACTGCATTGTGATGCAGTATAAAGAATTGCACCACAAACATCAATCTGTGTGCATGGTTGAGATGTTTGAAGACTGAAAGAAATGTTGATGAAAATAACAACTAAAACAAAGATACTTGAGAAAAGCATTGATCATACTCACAATTGGCATTTTAACATAGCCAGTAGGAGCCAGAGAATTCTGCATCAACACATTGGAAAAAGTCAGGGAAGTATGCCCATTTGTTTTAAGAAGGGATTTCAGAAGAAAAATTATTATCATCTCAATAAAATAAAAAGAGTACAATGGAAAAGTTGAAACCTGGACTATGCTGCTGTAGACCCCAAATTTTATTACATTATCGATAAGGGTGCATACCTTCTCAGACTGGAAAAACAGAGAAAATAACTTGTGTGAATTATTAATATTTAACAGCTTAGTTATTAGTTTGTCAAAAAAAAAACAGCTTAGTTATTAAACAACTTGTTTTTACTCAATCAATAGATATGGCAAGTTAAACATTAAGGATTAAGACTACATGACCTGTCATATGCATTAAAAAAAATATTATAAAGAAAATAAGATAAATTTTGAAATTGGGTGTGTTTTACCTACCAGTGGTAGTGATACAAATTACAATCTCTATAATCTGCTTATTAATTGTAATAGTATGATAAAATGGTCGTGTTTATCTGATACAAATTGTCACACACAAGAGCATGCTTAAACCCTAGGATCATGATTAAAAGTTCATAACATTAGGACAGACTCCTATAGAGTAATGGTCACTCCATATAAATTTGTTCAGAAAACTCCTTAAGAAGAATGGGATTTTTATATCAGGCTCCTGAAGAATGGTGGATATCGTGTTTACAGTGCTTGTTTTTGTGAAGGAGTCTGTTTTAGGTGGTGATGTATTTTGGTGGGTTTATCTTCATGGGTGTTTTTAGGTGGTTATGGTGTACCGTCTATATGCGGCACCATTTGTATCTTATTTCTTCCATACCTTGCGTCTTGTGGGGATGGCGTTTAATAATATTTGCCGATTCAAAAAAAAAAAAAAAAAAGAAAATAAATTGTGCCAACAGTTGAGGGAAAGATAAGAGATAATCATCATGAGCATTTGCAATATAACAACCTGCACAACTGGCAGGTAGGGTGAGGAACAGAATCAGCTGGAATGAAAGGAATGAGTGCAGCTGAGCAGGTATATAGGAGGGGTAAGTGAGTATTGAATGAGGAAGAAAGGGACTCGAGAGTGTGCAGGCCCCTTCAAGTGTCTGCAGTGTATCTATTTTCATTTCTAATTTTTTGAAGTGTTTCTCATCGGTTACAGATCTTCCTTAGATATGGATATCACCTTATAAGTACAAAGGACGAAATTCCGGTGAATGTTTTTATCAAACAATGCTCCATTTTCCAGTTTCCCATCATTAATCAAGAAGGAAGATCTTTTTAGCCAAATGAAACGAAAGGAAGCGAGGTGAGTGGATGGAGCATATTACAGGGAACCAACATGGGACCACTTTGGACAGAAAAAACATGCAATAAGTGGGTAAACTATGAGAAACATCATTCCAGTGTTGTCAATTGCGTATCACGGAAAATAGTGGTTTGTTCAAATGCTCCTGCACCACACAGCCGCTAAAGCCACTGCTTGACAACACCATACTAAATATGTATATTGCAGAACAATACCAACTTTTTCAAATTCTGGTACGCTATAGCACTATAGTGCCGCTATTTGACAACACTGTTTGGTTCACCGAGCTTTTTTTGGGAGCCGGGGGGTTTGAGGTGTACGATTCAGGTCAGGTAGCAAGAACCGAATAAGTGATGATTCAAAGAAATGAAAGTCAATAAAAATCTTAGAGGATTGTCGGGAGTAGACATGCATAGACGCAAGCTTCCTTTAAAAAAAATTATTTCAAAAAAAATTATTTGATTTGAGCCTTTAGAACAAGTACATCCTCTCGCATTGTGTCACTGCATTTGTGACCAATCAAGGTTGGTTGGAAAAGTTGTAACTCACAATTCACAAGGACGTTAGTTCCAATCCCACTACCAGTGTGAGAATCTTGTTAATAGGCAATCTATTAGTAACTCTGTAAGTGCTTTTTGAACTGTGACCATGAGGCTTGACCTAACTCTGGTGTCTTTAGGACCCAACTATCATAAACTTTGATTTATAATTTTTTTTCCAATTTCTTGATTCAGTGCAATGTCTATGAAAAAGTTAATAATATTGAAAGTTCCTTTCATTATATATCATAATCAGACAACTTTGGTATTACATTTCTATTCAAGCAGTTTTCCGAAAGAATGTTTCATTGTTAGTCTTTGCACTTCAACATAGAAAGTCATCATCATAGTGGATCAAATTCATTTTTACTTCTTAACCTTAGAAAAAGAAAATAGAATATAGAAGAATGACTGAGACTTTCTGGACACAGCAGTATAACAATCACATACCCCGCATAACGGAATAGAAGCCGTACCAGCATGTGGACCACCCAGGGATATAAAATTCTTTACCTGAATCACATGCAAAAGATACAAGTGAAATACACTACATAAAATATTGGTGTAAATAGAGTAAGTACTAAGAGCAAAGAAAATTTAAAGGAAATAAAGTCTTACAAAAACTATTATCAAAATTATTGGGTTTTGGTTCTTTATGTTTAGAGGAAGGAAAATAAATACCCAGATTAATAAAATCATACTAATATGATGTGAATGGTATGTTACAAAAGATAAGATGCCAATCCTTTTTTATATTATTACACATGACTCCTAATTCTAATTTATAGTAAACAAGTTAGCGCTTACCGGAGGTCCGCCATCACAAAATTCAATAATCCCTCTACCAATCACGTTGCCCTGATAACCAAAAGAATTAATATGCTGTTAAAATGGGAAAACTTTTATTGAAATGCATAAATAGTCAAACCCGAAGATGACTAAGATTGAAATGCATGTATAGTAAAACCCTAAGCTGAGATTTAGTTTAGTAATAATAAGTAGGTGTAGTAGGGGAATGGATTCCATAAAGGCGAGGTGGCCTCGGGTCACAACCTTCAGCGCACATGGCAACTGGGGAGCGTGGGAAGTTGTTAGGTCCACTTTTGATGGTAGTCCTATTATTAATGTGGAGGAGAGGAATTAACATAATTGATTATAAAAGGAAAGCAATAGAACGGGGAAGGGGCATGATGAGTGTGAAGTGGGAATTCAGGGGCAGAGTACAGGGTGATTCCCATCTCAGAGGGGGTGCTCTCGTTGTTCATAGTATCGTTTACTCTCTCTTTTGGAAGAAGATTTATCTCCATCCCTTTCTCATTTACTGTTTTCATTAACCTTTTGTATAGAGGACTCATCCTCTGAGTTTGTTATTAATACCATTTCACTGGTTTCGGTTTATCATATGGTCTGTTCCTATTAGAAGCACAAGAGGGATTGGGATTTAAATGGGTGGACACAAAAGAAAAACGTTACTTCATTTACTGTTTTCACCACACACAACAGCTAATACGACACCGTTCTTGGCTGAATAAGAGAAATAACATTGTACGAGTGCTAGCAACACACTCTCTAACACACATATCTCAACAGACTCTCTTCAATTGGTTAAAATTCACGAGACCCACATAATTTAGTGGAACCCGTATAAATTTCAACCAATAGAAGAGAGTTTGTTGAGATGTGTACGTTAGAGGGTATGTTCCTAGCATTATTCATACTATACTTTCCTTTACTTGAGTAATCTGATCCCTCTCTATCATTTTATCTCAAAAAATGCTGAGTAATACAATACTACACCACAGATTTGAACAAGCTGGAAAAAAAGTAATTTTCTGGTTTTGATGCCTCTATAACCCAATAGGGTGAACTGGTCTGGTCAAAGGTCCAGGTTAGTAGTTATCGGCATAATCAGAAGAACCCAGTCTACGTTTAACTTTGCCCATTAGATTGCAACAGGATTTCATGTTTCACTTTTTACACCTCTACATTTTATTCAACTAGTAATTCTAAGATTATAAGATCATATATAAATACACTTAAGAACCTGCAAGGTGTGTGTGTGTGTGCGTGCATTTAATCCATAAATAGTATTACATTGTTGCATGCTTCAAATGTTCTACAAACATATACAAGCAAAACAGATGAAATTTGGCATCATAAAGATCAATCTTTACAAAATTATCAGACAAAATTGGACTTGATCCAAAAATATCAAAGTACAAACCAACATAGTCTCAAAACATTGTACGCAAAAAAACAAAAATACTGTTGCTGCGTTGCATAGTATAGATTTACCTGAGAAAGTCCAACAATGTTGTAACCTTGATTTAGTTCACTCATTTTCTTGACCTATAGATACGAACAAACACTTCTTCAAAAACAAGTTATGCTTAACCACCAGGACAGCAAATTACCAAACAATTTCATCACCTTCTCACAGGCAATAGCCGTCTGCAAGGATAGAGAGTAAATCAATGGTTACTCAAATTGTCAAACACCAAACTTCATTAAAACCATTGCATATCATTCGAGAGTCACCTGTTTTAATAGGGGCTTGGTCCAAGAAGTCCACATTCCATTTCCAATTTCTCTACAGATAGACCAAGTAAAAATAACTCAATATATGGAATCGTTACATCCCTAATGTAAATTTTCAGGGTTAAAAGAAATTTATATCTGTAACTGAGGTTATGAAAGAACAAAAATTGATATGCATATAAAAACCCTCTATCTCATTGATTTTCAGCCATATTGTGAAACATTTTGTGCAACTGCCTCTACCTATAGCACACTGGAACCAAAATTACCTGATCCTTGGAATATGCTATAGGATAAGGAAATACAACCAAAAAGTGAAATAACACTAAACACATGAGATAATAAATATAACAAAGTTAAATAATTGCGTACAAGCAGTATCCTTGAGAACCAGACCAATCACTTAAAAGCTTCACAAAGTTTGTGACTCCTCCATTCTTGCATTGATCTCCAATACCTGACACAACCAAACACAAAATCAGTATCTTATGGCTGGGTATTCACTAATTTTGCATAGATCAAGTGTTCTTGCTAAAACATGCATTCAAATCTGAATATCATACAACATTCCTTTTGCAGTAAAGACAAACAGTTGCAGGCATAAATCCTGT
>Ga0315913_1000595_pt1 | contig 33784 bp, 13 predicted proteins | sample MpolsnodulesMG_FD_207736 | JGI IMG/M metagenome (GOLD analysis project Ga0315913, IMG submission 207736) | Medicago polymorpha root nodule microbial communities from Los Angeles, California, United States - small nodules | ecosystem: Host-associated > Plants > Roots > Nodule | place: USA...
TGTAAATTTCAATAATCGTTCCTTTATGATAGAGATCAACACATGCACGGGATCCCCAGTCAAAAATGTTTGCAGCAAGAACACCTTCAATTAGAGTAAGCAGTCTCGTTTCCTGCAACCAAAGAGTCTCATATTACTGGCAGCAACAAGATTTATTAGAAGCTAGAGCGGCTTAAGAGTATAGTATAAACAAGTGATAATATTACACATGGAAAAATGAATATCGACTCCCTCCTATATGGAAAATTGAGAGGATTGTAGTATTAATCAGGCATACCTCATCCATACTATCAAGTTCTACAAACAAGTCAGGTAAAACAGCGAGTGATGCCTCATTTTCCCTATTATCCACATACAAATAAAAATGTTAAGAGAATATATGTGAAAAATATCAAAAATCAATTCGCGTACAGATTTAAATAGAAAAGGCATAATTACCTCTGCTTTATACTTCTATAGGCATCAACAAACTGGAATTCCCTCAAGCACTCTTCCCTCATTTCCAATAGATTGGCCAAGCCTAACTTGCCGTATGCAGAAGGCTCCTCCATCAACCTATTCATTTGGTGTGCAAGTGCATTAATGGAAAGAGCTTAAAATAAAATCCATGATTTTTTAAAACTTATTAAACATTATAAATACAACGACGTCAATAATACGACAAAACTTATCCAAAACGATTGAAACTCTGAACTATAAGTTTCAATATACATGCAACGACATGCATTTCACAAGAGGTACGAGTTGAATTTTGATCAACTATACTTCATAATCAACCCAATTTGGAGCTGGAATACGTATTTCTGGATGTTCACACAAAATTTCTAGCTCCATCTGAGCAATTTATATTTTTATCCTGTGGGATTCATGATTCAGACAGTAAAATTGTGAAAGAGGAAGAGTGGAAGACAGCCTTAAATCTTTTTTATGCTAGAAATTTGGTTGACTTGGAGAGCAGATATAATTCCCAAGTTGTCACAAAAACGAACAAATTAGGTTTTCGCTCGCTTGATCAAAGATAACATAGATAAAAACTCTCCATTTGTTGTTGCACAAGTTTCCATCTTGATAACTAGAGTGATACCCATGCTTCAATAATTATAGTAAGTTATCAAAGCAGGAATTTCATCTCATTATTACCTTGACAAGTGGGCAGAAAACGCACGAGCAAAAGCATCACCCCTTCTTTTTGCATCATCAGTTCCACCTTCACTGGCAACAGCCTGCATATGTCACAATCGTAAACTTCACAAGAACTTGATAATGTGTGTCACACGCTACTTCCTTTTATAGGAGGGACAATGCAGTACAACTGAACAATAAATTAATAAAAGCTAAAGTATAAATAGTAATATTTTACAGCAATAAAACGCAAATCATTCAATAGCCCTTCGGTTTACAGATCACATAAAATCCTTTTCTCTGAGTGTTTATATTGAACTTCTACAGTTCTACCTGACTATGAGACTAGTTGCCTTTATATTTACACAACCCACCTGTTGGTAAAGGCTCTTAGGTACTTTTGATAAAAAAAATTTAGTCATCCAATAAGCCAATACATAATGTATGTCCAGAGGTTTAAGACTATTAATGAGAGTAAAGCACTTCAAATTTGGAATCTAAACAGTCATTTGGTGCATTCTTAGAAAGGAAAATCATGTCTATAAAGTAAATTTCTTGTGCAGTCTCTTATTGGGAGAAGTGATATTTTTGGCCTCTAGTGGTCACGTAATATTTTTCAGGCTCCACAAAGGGATTTTAATGATGGACTTGTAGACAAACTGTCAAGCCTTGCCTAGCTGATATGGTTTTCTAGTTTACCATGTTTGAATTTCTAGGTTTCTTTAGGGAATGAATCTTGTTGTCCTTTATTGTATTTTTTAATATAAAATATTTCTTGACATATGTGAAAAATGATTATAGCCTCATTAACACTATATATTATTATCACTTTTGTAATACAAGGGCTGATCTTGAGAGTTTTAGTTTCTTTTATATTTCCAATTTTGCTGTGGCATAAAAGAGACACAAGCATGAAGATAGGGGCTTCAACTTTCAAGATAACAATTGTTTACTACCTTGTCCACAAGATCTGGTAAATGCTCTGACAAAATAGTGAGCCAGTACCTACGTCAGATGCAAACTGTGTTAGCTACAGCATAAATACTTCAAACTATGAAGCCTTAAATGAGAAATAATCAACAAAAATTTGCTTACTCTAATTCACTGGGATCTGCAAGATCGATTGTATTGGGCTCATACCTGAGAGATGCAATTCAGTATTAGTTTTCAAAAACAGAAAAACGAAAAAGTGATAACAAAGGATTGCCTTATAAAGCTGATACTTTAAAGAAGTAGCACACTTTCACTGATGAAACGGCACACAAACCATAGTTAATAGATACGAAGCGGCATATCAAGTGATAAGAGTGGATCAAATCTTGACCATTGGACCATACATGGATGGCCAAGATTACAAATTAGTGTGAAACAATCTAACGGTCAAGATCTCTTCTTGCAATAAACCACAATATGTGTGTATGAATGCACACATGCATGTATTTATGCAAACACACACATGTATATAGTTCTCTATTGCCATCTTATAAATGACCAGAATATATCAACTCAAGGGCAGCCCAATAGATGGGAAATTTCAATCTAAGAGGAGCTAGCTAGCACATTCCACAACCATTCTTACAATTTTGGGTCTGCCAACAACGGAAACACTTCCAAAGTTGGTACTAGATGGAGAACACCGACATTTAGAGCACTCGCATCAGATCGCAGAGCACTTCCTTTCGACAGAGGGACTTCAAAACCCCCAAGTCCAGTAGTTCCAGCAACAGGAGTCATCGGCACAGGTGCAGTAATTTCTGTTCCTTTTTGTAGAAACTTTTCCATCCACGAAATCTGCATTGGAACCTCCAAATCAAATCAAATTTCTTATAGATTGAGCAACTTCAGAATTTAAGGAGAAAAAAAAACTATACATGTAACTCTGTGGCACATCAGAGTTAAAACATCTAAAAGAATTTACAAGAAATGATAAAATCAATCTGACGAGAATTCAGACAAATAACTTTAGCAGCTCATTTGTTACAGAAGTGTGCTTCTTGTCAAGTACAATGTAACTATCGCCCACTCTTCTATGAATTCTAATTGTAGGTGTGTCAATATTTACAATTTGATTATTCTTATTTTAAACAAATCACAGGGAAAAAATGCTTTTCTGAAGTATAACCAATTGTACTTCATTTCAATTTATAACTTCATGCCAAAAGGAACTTTACTATATTCTAGACGTTTTGTCTTTAGTAGATACACAAGTTGGTTTACAATTCATCCAACTAAATTGGATATGATTCCATATGATAACATTAAAAGTTTATTCCAGAGAATCTTATTAGTGGAGTTAGTTTAATTATTTAACTATTTCAACCTCAAGAGAAACCACTGAGGGAGAAAATGGGACGTTCCTGATGGTAAAGGAATTGATGCTTATTAAATTGACCTCAGAATTACGGTTGCTAGGATTAGCTTTTTGTTGAAAAACTAGGCTAAATTGAACACACCAACTACATAACAAGAACACCCAATTATCTTGAGCAGGTAATCAGCTCAAATTAGATATTTTGAATTCCTATCACTTGCCTTCTCATTCAAATCGCCAAGTGGCGGGCCATGTATCTTGCCACCGGTATATGGAGCGCCCATTGGAAACCTTTCAACTAACTGATGCACCATGAGGTCATCTAAACCATGCTTTTCATAACTCATAAATGCACCTAAAGCTCCCAGAAATCCTTCATGTCGCAAAAACATCGCCTGGGCTTCCCCATTAGACCTAAACAAAAAATTATATAAGTTGCAAATCAATGCAGTAATTTAATTTAGGTGAAAAAAACATATCAAGTTACGTCAAGCCCTTGGGCATTTTATGTACCAGTATTGAACAGCAAATGAAAGAGTGTCCATGGTATAAGCATGACCCCTGATAAAAAATCCTCCAAAAAATATTCTCTTCAACTTAAATCGCAATGCATTTAAGTAAGCTATCTACAGAGAGATGAAAAGAACACAGGATTGTCAGGTATTTGCTGAAAGAATGGAAGGTAATGGAATAGAATGTTGGAATTGCTGAAAGTGAATTCCTGTTAACACATGTACTTGGATTTATATTCAATAAATAAACCAAATACAAAGAACTTTGTTTATTTACATGTCTAATTTACAAAACTTGACATTGAGATTTTAAATAATAGATCAGATGAGGCAGAATAACAGTTTTAGATGCCTATATTTATGAACTAAATGGATAAAATAATAATTGCCAGCTCACCTGACCAATATTGTATGAAATCATCCGTAGAAGAGAGAGTGATATGTCTTCAGGTCTGTAGTCTTCAAGTTCCTTTTTTTCTGATATAGTTTTTCCAAAACTAGAAGCAATTGTGGAAGCTGATAGGCCAATCTAGAATTATTTAAGACCGAATAATGCTCAGCCATGTTGATTGATAAAAAAATATCAATAGCTTCATATTTATCTACTCCATATTAATTTGGAATTTTTTTCCCTTCTCTATATGATGGACATTTATATATAGTAATAAGATCAACTGCAAAATTTACCTTAGAATAATCCAAACCACCATAAATGTCCCCAACAAGCATGTCAATAGCTCTATTATCTCCTTTCTGGCTCAGCTCAAGCAACTCATCAAAGCTGGAATTCATTTCAACAGAACACCTTGTCAATAGTTTAAACATAGCAATAGATCAAAATGATAAGAAGACTCATGAAAATGACCTCTTGCACTTTGTTAACAGTCTTCCCAGTCCCCAATAAGTACCACCACCAACATTTGTCCCACTAACCCTCTCAAACTTCCCATCCCCATCAACCTATGACAAATAAAAAGAAAGCATCATAACCTGTTAGCTTTTATCATACATTGTCCAAAGAGATCAAAAGTGTAATGAAGTTGGGATACAAAAGAAAAATGTACCTTGATCATACTAACACCGGAACCAACATTTACTAGAAGATAAGGGAACAGATCATTTTGGTCAATTTGAACAAACTCTTTCTGGCCCTCCATGTGCGTGAAAGCTTCATGGCGAATTGCCTACTAAGAAGTGTTAGAACTTCTGATCAGAGATATCAAGAGAAGAAGAAAACTATAGAAGACAGGTCAGTTAAAAAAATGAATTAGTAGCATAGCGCAGTTTGATCACAAATTCCAAACTAAATGACAGCTTATTTTAGATAATAGTAAAGGACCAATGTAGTTTTCAATAAGATCTTGGCTAGTAGCCCCAGACATGAAAAGTTAAGAAGGAAAATACAGTAATCAGCAATATTCAGCTATAATTGTAAAAAAAAATCCTGCATATTTAAATTTTAAGCTTATTGCTTGAACCAAAGTGTAAACATAAGGTAGTCAAGTTTAGCCGAACAAATGCTCTTTACATTACAAGGGAAAAACACAATAATATGACTCAAAAATAAGCAAAGACAGAGGAACAGCTGTTTTTTCGTTTTTTAATTATTTGTTTCTGATTACTCATCTCAATAAGGTGTATTGTACCTATTCAAAGAAACAATACATCCTCCCTATCAAGCTGACTTAAACAAAATGCAGGCGAAAATGATAATTTATAACAGGCGTCCCACCTTAAGCAAGAAATTTGCTCCTGCCACAAGACAATTCATTTCATCTTCTTTGTCAAGACTAACACCAAGTCTTTCTTTGAAAAGGTCGGTAAACTTGTATGCTCCACCTCCAGTAGCCTTCATCACAAAATGAATGCATTAGTCTAGTACCTAATAGCATCAAAGCAGAAGACAAGCGGAAAATGTGTACAAAATTATCTATTTTGACAGCTTTCTAAAACAGATAATGTTACAATTAGATATGATAATACCAATAACAAATGAAATGAACAGAAAAATCATCGACATAGGTTTTTAATAACGAGAGGGCAGAGCAAATCAGATATAATTTTTACAATAACTACTCACACACGTGATAAGTAGCAATAGCTTATAGCTTTATGCTTGCAATCTCATATAAATTATAATTGATGATTTGAAGAAACAATATAATCCAAACAGAAAAATATAATAGAGCATAGCATCTGCACAAACCAAAAAAACAGACAAAGACTCAAAGTTACCTTAATTATGGCATTTCGATCAGCCTCAGTATCTGAGTAACGTGACTCCAACCCTATAAGCAAGAGAAGAATTCCATAATCATAAATTCACTATGTTGTGCTAATGTGCTAAATTTTTATAGCAATGTTGAATGTAGTTGAATGAACACGTAGAACCAACAAAATTAAAATGATATTTGAATGTATAATAGCAGACTATATCCCACCACGGTGAAGCTGCTTTGAATGAATGAAATCTAAGCATTCGTTGATCTTTCCCGTTTCAAACTTGACAAAGTGAAGCCTTCCACCAAGAATAGGAAAGCTTCTCCTGTTACCATTAGAAAGCCCTAATCGCTCTTTCAATGTTTTCTTCCTTTTATCATCGTCTGATTGCCCTTCGTGTCTTGAAAAGTACACCAACTTTATCAGAGATCCTGCCCATATGAAGAAACAAATCAAGTTTCAGGCACATTTCAGACTCTACAAGTTCCTTATTCTCTTAAAAATTAACTAAATTTTGATACAATAGACTAATGACAAGTCCCTGAATATGAATATAACCGTGAAAATCCAAAAGAAGTAAAAGGTCAAATTGCTATTAGTATTGTTAGAGAGTGCTCAAACTCCATAAATGATGTCAAAAATAAGGGACACAACTAGGCCGTAAGAGAATGACATAAAAAAGAAGAAAAGAGAACAAAGAATCTCTTAAGCTGAAAAAGGAAAGTTGGTTAAAACAAATTCATCTCTACCCTCCCGTGTTTTCCGGCTTGACCAATCTTTTAAAACAACGGTATGTAAGCATTTGCGGGTTTCGTGTCTATGCTCTATAGCAATACTCTAATACATAATGATGGTAAAAAAGAAGTAACAAAGACAAACAAAACAGAAAAAGAGAACATGACAAGAGAGAGGTGAGACAAATCATCAGATTGATACATTAATAGTAAAGTTGATTAAAAGATGGCAGTTGTTTTATAGATTTCACGTATTATTTTTTTGGAGTTAACCCTCCAGTTCCTAGGGAAAGGAGCCATAGTAATCTGGAGTTCAGTTGCGAGGTAAGTAAAGTCTGGTAAAAAATTGTTCCCATTGGGAATCAAACTCGGGTAGGGGGTGCTCATTAACCACCGAAGCTCAATCACCTGGTTTACATTTCACATATTTTACTAACCCAAAATGATAACTCTAACCCCACACACACACACACCTAAAAAAGGAAATAAAAACACAAATGACAAGAAAGACAGGCAATTTAAGAAAAGAAAAAACAAAACACCAAGAGAGAACATTACATGACATGAGCAATAATAAGAATGAAACATGAATAGTAAGAAATAGTAAATAATAAATACCTCCAATATCAAGAGCGAGATGAGACAAATCATCAGATTGATTAGGCAACAAAATGGTGGGATACTTATCCTCAACATTAGATTGAATTTCAGCTTTGCTAACATCAAGTTGAGGCCTTGAACTTGATCTATGTATTGGATTGCCTGTAGGAGCCATGTTGTTGTTATTGTTGTTGTGTCCCTCAGATTCGTCAATACCAAGAACTTGTTGTTGTTGTTGTTCGTCTTCAACCAAATCAGCCATATTATATTTACTTATATGATGATAACCCCACCAACCAGACTGTATTTATTTGGTTATTACTGCTTACTGGTCCAATGCCTACATTCAAACAAACAACCAACCAACCAGCAACGTTAATCTTTTATCCATTTCCAGTAAAATAAATCATAAATTATTCATTTTCTAGGTCAGCAAACGGGACAACCAAGAATTTAAAAAAAAAAAAATACATTTTTACAAATTGTGAATGGAATTTGGATATTGGGATTATGGAAAAACGAAAGGCTGAGATTGAATAGTAAAAAAAAACGGAATTTGTCCATATTATTGAATAAAGACGAGTTTTTTTTTTTATATTTATACGAAGCACGCAAGCAGCAATAAAAGGAAATGGAAAGCGTGCAAGATTACTTTACTGGGTAGAGTGATAAACAAAGGAACCAACCATAGCTAGCTACCTTGGAGAGAAGAGTGTTGTTGTAGGTGACGGCGCACGTGGCAGTTGTCAGCGTAGACTATTAGATCTCGATTATGAATGATTTACGATCACTTTCGGTCAGAAGTAAACTCTGAATTTTCTGCTTTTTACTTTTCGCGCCAGCTATATGTATCTATCCTATATTTGGGGATGGTGGGTGGGTGTTTAAACTGTTTATCCAAGTTTTTACTTTTATTCTCTTTCTCTCTTATTCTTTTGATAATGTTTTTTTTTTTTTGAGTAATTATTCTTTTGATAATGTTAATAGGTGCCCATGATATGAGTTAAATCATTTTGTAGTTGCATTTTATTCAATTGGAATACCAACATATGTCTTCGAACATACACATCTGATTGTGGTCATCATAGGGGTCGAATATCTTGTCGTCCAGCGACTATGTGATCAAAGAATATCATGTAGTTCTCTAGCAACTTGTGTCCCTTTCGAGGGACGAATCTCATCGTGTATGGCTTATCTACAGTATAGTTGGGGTCAATATAGGTGGATACATCTTAAGAAAATGCTCCATATCTCAAGCCTCGAAAAAAAAATGCTTCATAACTTTTACAATCAAAGTAGAGTTTGTTGGCGCCAATCAAGGACGGATGCATATTAAATGTGCTTGTTGTGCCTACACAATTTTTTAAAAAACCTTTTTTTTAGTAGTATAATATACCAATAGTTGACACTTATCACATATCATTTTTCTCTTCGCCCACATCTATCATCATATATATCTCAAATCCTTTTTTGATAATATGAATCAGATGTAAAATCGAATGAGAGATGACTAGTTAAGTGATTGTTTAGTTATTTATATAAAATGAGATATTTTTATTGATATTAAAAATGAGAAAATCATTCAATGTTTCTAGAATATTAAAAATTGTAGAGGACAATTATGATGGTTATTTATGCTTTAGAAAATAAAATGTAACATACTAACATGTATATAATGCTGCAAATTTTAAATATATGGTGTCCTCACTATTCAAAACTCCTAGATCCGTCACCGGCACCAATCTACTCTCACGATATAATACTTTTCCATGGGCTTATAACAATTTTTGAGATGTTAATTCAAAGTAGCATTGAAGGTTATATATTACAGCGTATCACATTCTCTTTAACTTTGACCCTCATTATCTTAATTAAAAATCAAATATCAATTAAAAATATTTTTTTATATCATTTTGTGTTGATTAGTTTGCTAAGCTTCTAATTTTATCAAGCACTTCCTATTCAATTTGATAGCTTATCCATTATCAACTACATTATTTATTTTCCGCTATAAATTCATCATCTATTAGCTAGTTTATTCATCTTCTACTATTTCTTTAGCCAACTAGAGATTAAATGTTTGAGTTTTTGTGAAATATAATGTCGTTTAGTTGTATGTTTTGTTTGGAAATTTGTTCAAAGGGTATGTCTCATGATTGGATAACCTAAACCAACCCATTCACCACCAAGTTGGGTTGGTTTGGGTTTCTGGTTCAAAACAGTGTGGCATAGTTTGATAAAAACTTCTTGTTGCCCTCTTGCCTCCCCCATTTCCTCTCACGTGCCCTTGTACATTCACATTTTACGCTCGTTCGTATTCTATAATTCAAAGTGTGTTTTGCCATTTTGGATTATAAAATATGAAATATATGAAAACACTAAAGACCAAAAATATATCTCATTAAATCAAATTCTACCTCAACAATAAAAAATAAAACAAAAACAAAATTCAACGAACAATTTAAACAACATAACACAACAGCAAAGTACAACAAGAATCATAATTGCCCCAAAGTAATTGATAACAATGAACATGTTGATTATTACCTTTGTATTATTCCCTTAATTCATTGATGTTTCGAGTGATTGCATGACCTAAATCGTCTAATTTATGTCTATTTAGGATTTTAGGACTGTATTTAGTTTTAGTTTGTATTTAATTATTTGAAACTAGTAATGTTTTTTGTGGTTGGTTGGTGATCAGGTTGCACATTCGTTGTGAAGTTGCAAGAAGATGTGGGGCTAAAGTAAGAGAATGAAGCTTTGTTGTTGTGAGACTCCCAATACCGGTCGTACAATAATACGAACTTGGGACCATCGCTGGCAAAGCTTGCAGACAAAGTTACCTGACCTTAACAACGTTGGATGGTAAGCATGATGAAGCGACCCTCTAGAGAGTTGTCGCCATATGTTTACGATGATGGTTCTATTGAAAACTCCCTAAGACCACTTGGTCTCTAGGAATTTGCATAAAGTTGCAACTATCTATGTCTCTGCAAACCTATGGTGATAGTTTATTCATTGTTCTTAACTATGGATTGTTTTTTTTTGTTTGCTTTCCCATATTTTATCGTTTTCAACTTTATTTTGATTGTTGTTACTTTGAATGAGTTATTATATTTTACGTAAACAAGTTTACAAGCTGAAAAAGTTGCAGGAAGATACATCGTCTCAATCCATGTGAGTTCGATATTTTTATACTATTATTTGAGACAGTGTATACTTACACCCAGTTAGACTCTAGAAAATACAAGATAATGAATCAGCCAAACAAACCTTTCCATCTAGCTCACCCATATACACCCTGATTTCTTCATATGTCCTAAGGCGAATTAAACTTGCCTAAATAGATCACCAAGGTAGCTTCAAACTCCATCAGTTCCTTTCAAACTATACATACCAAAGATAGAGAACATGGTATTCATGTCATCGTCGTTTTGGGGTTTGATTCAGATGAACCGAACACCTTCATCTGAGTCGATCGACGAACGACAATATTCAACACTGACCACTCTTCTCGTGTCGTTTTGGTTGAGTTGAAACGTCCATTAATAATTTTATCCTAAACATAGAGTGTTACATCATCATTGGTCATAAACATATAACGTCCTTCCTTGTTGTAGTAAACTGTAGTTAGTTAATTTTCATCTCTACTTGATTAAGTGGTCATTGTTATGTTGTACAGAGTGAAAATGAACCAATATATAGAAATTTATTGTGTTGTGGACCGCAGAAACTGTCAGTGTGTTGTTGACCACAAAAAACATGTTTTTTACTAGTTCAGATTATAATACAAATTGTAAACAAAAATAAAAAGATTAAAATACAAATTGTTCCAGACACCAAATCCACAAGTTTTCAATTTATACCGACATGTTTTAGATTATATTTTTTTTTGTTTTGAAGAAACTAAACTAACCTCCTCAAATTGACACTAGAGAGAATCGAACCTGAGACCTTAAGGAGGAGCACACTTCCAGGTTTCAAGCCAATACCCACTAGACCAACCCAAGTGGTTTTTTTTTTAGATTATATAAAGTGAATGCGAAAAACATTGTTTCAGTTTATAGAATTTGAAGCAGTATGCATATGATTTTGCATCATATACACTTACTTAACAAAATATAACTTAATGTAACAAAATATAACACCATATAACACACAGTGTTATCCAAAACATAACACACAAATGTTAACGCGTAGTATCATCAAAAGCGTAATATATATAGCCATAAAACTAGCTATCTGGCCAATTCAACAAAAACTAAAAGAATAATAAATGCATAATACATATAACGGAGAAAACTTAGAGTATGCCTTGAGACAACACTACATCCTCAAAGAAAGAACCGCAAGCAAAAGAAATGATGGTCACTGTAGAAACTATACAATGTACATTTTATAAAATCATGGTGGTTGTAATATAGACAAATCCACCGTATTATCAAACAAGCATATCAACATTGCCATTTTGGGGTTCGGCCTTTTTTTGGTACAAGGTGTTTAGGTACTTCTAATCACTAAAATAATCTATATCATCATTATTTAATGACAACTCTAAAATTAACTACCATTACCTCTAAAAAAACTACCATTAATAACTAATTTTGCTCGATCTTTTTTTGGATAAATTTATCCTTAAAAAAATAAGAGTAACATAAGGGCGTTGTTTATCCTTTGACTTTTTATTTTATTTTCAGGATAACCCTTTGACTTTTTAAAAATCTCGCTTCTTTTCTAATAATAAAAAAAAACTCTTACCTTTACCCGCACAAACGTCCTCTGGCTGGCGAAAGACTTTCACCCAAATGTTGCTCCATTACGGTGGCCTGGGTACATTGAAAAAGGGTGATATAATCTGGTACACCTAGCGTCATTTACTTTTGCAGTCTTGCATGCAAACCAGGTACCGGTAATGTACTACCATCTTATATTGTAGTGTCAGAGCAGATATGATACTATAACTATTACACTATTTACTAGGCAACAACTGAAGCACACTGCACAACCAAATAAACTCTTCCAAAAAAACCACAAAAATAAGCAGGTATGATCTTTTCCATAAATTATTGCTAATATGGCTATAATATTCATTCTTATCTGATTTCAAAGCTAAATCACAAAAATATCCAACATCCCTATTCTCTGTCTTCAGATGATACATTAATACAATCTTATAATACTCAAGAGAGAAAATATAATGTATCTAATTTAACTTATGACTTATAAGATCTATTTTAACTTTTAACTTAAAAGACCTTATCTAAAGGTACACAGATACGTTGTGTACGAGTGCTACCAAAGAGGCTTTGCAAACGAAGAGAACTCGAGAACAAATCATGACTTTCTAAGTAAAATTTGGCATACGATCTCAGGTCTCTCCTGCCATTATTCTTATGTGTCATGATTTATCCAATTGTTGCTAGTTGAATAGGGGACAATCTTGGGGCTATGCTATGCCTCTTTGTTCCCACAAAAGCGAAAATTAAAAATAGAAGACAATCCTAAAGAGCAACATATGGCAGAGGTTTACAGGCCTTTGAGAAGTACTTGGGGCCGTATGGCAGAGGTTTGTGCAGAAAATTGAAGATCTATTGTGTTGTGTGTGCATGTTTTCTTTCTCTATAATTAGGGGAATCATCATGTCTATTTTTTGTAAAACACCAGGTTTCTATCACAAAAATATGGTTTCAAACAAAATCGTGCAAGGACAAAAATATTACATGTACATATTTTGATTGTATTGTGTGCAATATTTTAGCAAAAATATTATTTGATTCCTACGAACAAACCATTCAAACAAGAAACTTCATCCCGCAATACGAGTATTTATAAGTCTTTATGACAATACAATATGGCTGCCTAGCTCCAATCAAGAAAAGTCTAAATAAAAATGTTCTAATGATATGCAACCGACTCATTAGCACCATTGGAGAATCATACTAACGAATTTTTTCATCATCATTCCAGCAATGGAAGAAATCATGCAGTGGCAGATTTGTCTCCCATGGCCGCAGTAGCCGAGGCATGCTTAGCTTCATAATCCTTAACAGCTGCTTTTATAGCATCCTCAGCAAGCATGCTGCAGTGAAGCTTAACTGGTGGGAGATTAAGATGCTTTGCAATCTCACTGCACAAGATTAATTTTGTCACTTCAAAAACTAACAACAAACAGACCAAAACTACCAATCATAGAACCATTAACAAAGATAAAATTATTTAGTAAAATTAAATCCTACAGATGGGCACGATTCAGAAACCAAAAGATCCTCCTTCCGGAAAGAAAAAAAAAGGATAAAAACGAAACCAGAAGGTTGAAAACATAGCAGCAAAAGACGATGGCTTATCATTCATCAACTTGTCATCATTAAAAAGGAGACAAGAAGAAGACATTGCGAAAAAGAACAAAACCAAGGGCCTGTTTGGATTAACTTGTTTGAGATGATCTATTGACCTAAACACTTGTGACACTATTTGGGAGAACTTGTAAAAATAGCTATGAACTGGTCATAAGCTATTTTCGTAAGCTCTCCAAGATAGGTTATATAACAGCTTACAGATTATATGAAAACAGCTCGACTTTATTTTATCTTGTGTTATAGAAATAGTTTATTCATAAGTGCTTATATGATGCAGGCTTATGCTATAAGCTGCAAAATAAACTTTTATTATCCAAACAGGGCCCATATCTTCAAACCCCAACCATAAAACCAACCAAATATCTTTGCTCTACAACTAAACTTGAATAGTCAAAAATCCACTTTCTACAAAATTCATATACCATCAATTTCAAGCACCAAAGCCAAAGTCTGAAGGTTAAGAAATGTATAGCCTAGAGCTTAAAACTTAACATTACAGAAGAGAAGAATATAAAAAATAATAAAACTTAATATAACTCAGTTCTGTTTCCATGCTTATTATGGCAACATACTATTATTTGTTACTTTTATGAATATCATTCAATATTCTCAAGCACATAATTATTCTTCACCCAATCATAAGTGTGAAAAATATAATTTAATAGAGTTATGATCCGTTGACATACAGATTCATTGACACCAAATCCTAACCATTTATTTTATTTAATCAAAGGCTAATTATAGTGCCACGTTTCTATTTATTGTGTATCCGTTCTTTCAATCACACACTATTATTAAAATAATTGCATATGAATGCTCCATAACTGAATAATTAATTTGTCAACAAAAAACTAAAATTAAAAAAAAAAATTACCAACTTAATTTGAATGCTCCATAGCTGTGTCATTGAAGTTAGTAATTTCACATGATCATCTTTAATTTCGATCACATACTAATATTGTTTTTAGTCACTAAACTTAATTGGAACGAATCGTCATGCCCAAATACTGCTTTGCATCTTCATTCGCTCATGGCTAATTGCTCACATGGATCATAACATTTTTAGATGTCTAGGTAAAATTTAATAAATTGACTGCATTTAGATGAAGGCAGTAAATTTAAGGGTACTTTTTTATATTGGCAGTAAATTTAAGGGTACTTTTTTTTATGTTTTTGCTTCGATTGTAGGGATTTTAGGTATGGAAAATATACATATATGAAAAAGCAATTGCAGGGTTTGGATGCATAATAGATAAAATCAAAAGTAGTGGTTCAGGTTAAATGAAAAAACCAAGTAAATTAAGTAGAACTGATTGATATGAATCACATGAAAATCATAAGAAAGGATCTGATCGATGATTTTATAGTTGAGATCGGTGTGAATACATATTTTTCATTGTTGTTCATGATTGTATAGGACACTCGGTAGAGAGCTCACACCTCGATTAATTAAGAAAGAATTACGGACCTATGGATTAAAAAAATAAATGATTGAAATTTTGTGTCAACGAATCCACTTATGCCAACGGATCCCGACTCAATTTAATATAATTAACAAATAAATCACATATTAATACACAAACTACCAAAACACAAATTTGCAACAAAAGTTTTCAAATTCTAATTCTGATACTTACGTGTTCTTAATGGTTAAAACCTCCTCCAACTGCTTTCCCTTTACCCATTCAGTAGCTGCAAATCAAAAAACTTTGAATTAGAAACATAATAGTTAATTAATTAATGAAAAAACACAATTAACAATACCATAGTCAAAATCATAAAATTCCAAGAAGAGAAATAAACAATCTAATAAAAAAGGTAATTTAAAATTCAAACACTGCAAAAAGAACAAACCCTAAATACAAAAAAGACCTACCAACAGAAGATGAAGCAATGGCGGAACCACAACCAAAAGTCTTAAAGCAAGAATCAACAATTGTCCTATTCTCATCGACCTTAATTTGAAGCTTCATAACATCACCACAAGCGGGTGCACCAACAAGAGCAGTTCCCACATCATCATTCTTCTTATTGAAGGATCCAACATTCCGGGGATTGTTGTAGATCCACCACCCTCTCGTCGTAAAATCGTGGACGAACAATAATTACTGGAATTGGCGACTCAAACGACGCCGAGTTTCTTTGCGATTCTCAGCATTGTTATCCACAAAGTGTGTTTTTCCTTTTGGATTGTAAAATATGAAAACACAAAAGACCAAAAAAAATATATGTCATTAAATAACATTCTACCTAACAATAGCAAAAACAAAATTCAACCAACAATTTAAACGACATAACACAACAATGCAATACAACAACAATAAGAAATCCTTCAAAAAAAACAACAATAAGAATAGCATCAACGTAATTGATAATCATGAAAATGTTGGTTACTACCTTTGAATTATCCCCTTAATCTAATGATGTTTTGAGTGATTGTGTGACTTAAGCCCTCTAATTTGTGTCTATTTAGATTTTTGAACTTTATTTAGTTTTAATTTATATTTAGTTACTTGAAACTAGTTATGTTTGTTGTAGTTGATTGGAGATCAAGTTGCGCATTTGTTGTGAAGCTCTAAAAAGACGTAGCGCTAGAGTAAGAGAATGAAGCTCCATTGTTGTGGGACTCCTAGTACACGTCGTACAATAGCATGAACCTGGGACCTTCGTTGGCAAAACTTGGGGAAGAAGTTTGACGAGATTGTTAGTACATCTACACTGTTATATATAAAGAAAATAGCTCATTTAAGATCTTTTGGACTTTTTCTCTTTTCAAAAATCTCTCGATTTTCAATACAAATAACACATGTAATAAATATATAAAACTAAATTTAAATATTCAAAAATGTAATAAACACGATATGAATATGTATTCTCTAAAAAAAACGATATGAATATGTATATATCTAGTTTTTTTCTTTATCATTTAAAAAGTGTAACAAACTATTACTTTTTCATTTTCCTAATACATTCTTAAACAACTTTTTCTATAGTAAATATTGTTGTTGGTGTAATTAAAAAAAATTAGATTATATTTTTTTGTTATATTATTGGTGTCATTGAAATAGATAATCATGGTTAGTTTGATTTGTTATAACTTGAAAGCAACAAACATTTATATTTTTAATTTTAATCAAAATCAAAATTTCATAAAAAAAATGTACATAATTTTCAATTAATAATTTTCAATTAATAAAAAGAGCAGAAAGACAGACACGTGAGTGCCTGTCTTTTCGCTAATAGAAAGATAAAGAATATGTTGATTTCGAGACATGCCATGGACAATTGCACATGAGAAATTACCAAAGGGAGCAACTTGGACGGTGTCAAGACTTGTACCATAAAAGGACAATGTTAATGTTGTGCCCAGGGTCTGAAAATTGCCATTTAATTTTGAGAAGTTGTTTCGAGATAGGGTTATTAGCCACTAAACTTTACTCACCATCTCATCCATTCCATTGACAAGCATGAGTGCTAGTTCTTAAATAGTTAGAGTTTTAGGGTCATTTTAGGTGAGTAATGCAAAATGAACTAATCGTGTTTAGTGGTTAAGACATGATGAGGTTATGATTATGTTTGCTTAAGTGTATAACATTGCAGTTGTAAGATTCTTTTAAATAAACTATTTTCATGCTAATCTTTAGATTAAAATTTGATCATTTCTATCTTTATTGTCAAATTCCCTAAGATGGAAATAATATAGGAATGGAATTGCTTGTTTAATATAAGTTATGTCTTTAGCCTTGAAAGATGTAAATTGATTGAAAAACTGTTTGATTGACTATGAACTTAGACATGGAGTTCGAAAATCTATTTAGATTTATTGCCATAGGTAAAAGGCTCAGCCTTTCCGTGAGAAAAGTGTTTCAGACATGACCTTAACAATTTGGATGGTAAGCATGATGAAATGAACATCGACAGAGTTTTCTCCAGTTTACCATGATGGTTGTGTTGCAAAACCCCAAAGACCATTTGGTCTCCAGGTACTGCTCTGGCGTCATTTACTTTTGTAGTCTTGCATGCGAACCAGGTACTGATAGGCAATGTACTACCTTCTCATATTGTAGTGCCAGGGCATAAATGATACCATTACGCAACACCTGAAGCACACTGCACAACCAAATAAACTCTTCTACAAAAACCAGAGCAGGTATGATTTTTTGCTATATATTCTTGCTAATATGGCTATAATATTCATTCATTTCAAAGCTAAATCACAAAAATATCCAACATCCCTTTTCTCTGTCTTCAGATGATACATTAATACATTCTCATAAAATAGAGAAAATATAATGTATCTAATTATATAATGTATCTAATTTTAACTTATGACTTATAAGATCTATTTTAACTTATAACTTATAAAGACCTTATCTGAAGGCACACAGATAACGAGAACTCGAGAATCAATCATGACTTTCTAAGTAAAATTTGGCATACGATCTCAGGTCTCTCCTGTCCTGCCATTATCCTTATGTGACATGATTTATCCAATTGTTGCTAGTTGAATAGGGGATGATCATGGGGCTATGCTATGCGCCTTTGTTCGGGTAGCACTTGGGTGACATAGTTTTTGGGGATATTGGTGACATTGAAGTATTGAACAACCACAATGTTAGAAGTGTATAAAAAAACAAAACAAAAATCTTGTGAGAGAGAGAGACACTAGTGACATTGTGGTTGACCAATGTCACAAAAGTTACGTCACCCAAGTGCTACCCCCTTTGTTCCCACAAAAATGAAAATAAAAGAGGACAATCCTAAGGAGCAATGATCCTTGTTCTTGTTTAGTGAAAAGTTTTGAACAATTAGAAAGGCACTTGAAGCGCTCATGCTCCCTCAAACCTGGTTAATCCTCTTCTCAAGTAACCAACTCAACCTTGGTAACTAACTCTTCAAGACAGTGATACGTAACGAAGGATGCGAGAAGTATACAGGCCTTTGAGAAGAACTTGGGGCCGGCCATATGGCAGAGGTTTGGGCAGACAATTTATGATCTATTAAGTTGTGTGCGTGTGTTCTTTTTCTGTAACCAGGGTAATCATTCATGTCTATTTTTCATAAAACACCAGGTTTCTATCACAAAATATGGTTTCAAACAAAATCGTGTAAGGACAAAAATATTACATGTACATATTATGATTGTATGATACAATATTTTAGCAAAAATATTATTTGATTCCTACGAACAAACCATTCAAACAAGAGACTTCATCCGGCGATACAAGTATTTATAAGACTTTAGGACAATACAATATGGCTGCCTAGCTCCAAGTCAATACAAGTATTTATAAGACGTTATGACAATACAATATGGCTGCCTAGCTCCAATCAAGAAAAGTGTGAATAAAGATGTTCAAATGATATGCAATCGACTAGTCAGCACCATTGGAGAATCATGCTAACCAATTTTTTCATCATCATTCCAGCAATGGAAGAAATCATGCAGTGGCAGATTTGTCTCCCATGGCCGCAGTAGCCGAGGCACGCTTAGCTTCATAATCCTTAACAGCTGCTTTTATAGCATCCTCAGCAAGCATGCTGCAGTGAAGCTTAACTGGCGGTAGTGAAAGATGCTTTGCAATCTCACTGCACAAGATTAATTTTGTCATTTCATAAACTAACAACAAACCGACCAAAACTGCCAATCATGGAAGCATTACCAAAGATAAAACTATTTAATAGTAAGATTAAATCCTACAGATGGGTGCGATTCAGAAACCAAAAGGTCCTCCTTCCAAAAAGAAACCAAAAGATCCAAAACATAGCAGCAAAAGATGATGGCTTGTTAGATTCATCATTCATCAACTTGTCCTCATCAAAAAGGAGACAAGAAGAAGACATTACGAAAGAGAACAAAACCAAGGGCCTGTCTGGATTAACTTATTTGAGATGATCTGTTGACCTAAACACTTGTGACACTATTAGGGAGAACTTGTGAAAACAGCTCTGACATGTTCATAAGCAGTTTCAGCTTATTTTCATAAGCTCTCCATGGTACGTTATAAAACAGCTTACAGATTATATGAAAACAGCTTGACTTTATTTTATCTTGAGTTATAGAAATAGTTTAATCATAATAAGTGCTTATAAGATCATCACTTAAGCTATAAGTTGCAAAATAAACTCTTTATCCAAACAGGGCCCATATCTTCAAACCCCAACCATAAAACCAACAAAATATCTTTGCTCTACAACTAAACTTGACTAGCCAGAAATCCACCTTCTACAAAATTCATATACCATCAATTTCATGCACCAAAGCCAAAGTGTGAAGGTTAAGAAATGTAAAGCCTAGAGCACAGAAGAATATAATAATGGGAATTGCTAACCGGTGCCCCTGGTTGTATCAGAACTATTCTTAGACCCAATGACAAGTGCAAACAATATTATATAATTAACAAATAAATCACATAATAATACTGTACTACACAAACTACAGCCAGACAAAAACACAAATTTGCATCAAAAGTACAAAATTCTTAGACCAGTACTTACGTGTTCTTAATGGTTAAAACCTCCTCCATTTGCTTTCCTTTTACCCATTCGGTAGCTGCAAAACCACAAACAACAAATTAGAAACATAATTAATAGCACAATTAACGATAACATAGTAGTGATAACATAGTAGTAATAATCAAATTCAAAAAGAAGGGAATTGAAAGTCAACAAACCCTAAAAAAAAAATCCTGAATTTCCTATAACAAACCAATACATGAAAAACGACCTACCGACGGACGATGAAGCAATAGCGGAACCACATCCAAAAGTCTTAAAACGAGCATCAACGATTTTCCCATTCTCATCAACCTTGATTTGAAGCTTCATGACATCACCGCAAGCGGGTGCACCAACAAGACCAGTTCCCACCGTCGGATCATTCTTATCGAAGGATCCAACATTCCGGGGATTGTCGTAGTGATCCACCACCCTCTCGTGGTAGAATCGTGGAAGAACCCTAATTGCTGGATTTGGCGTCTGAAACGACGCCGTTTGCACGAATTTCTTTGCGATTCTCAGCATTTTTTTCTTTTCCTTTTTTGTGGTGGAAATGAAATTATGCTGAATGAGAATTGAGAAGAGGAAAATAAATAGGTTTTTTATTTTTTTTTTATTTTTGCTTTGAAGGCGGTTTTGTTTAGCTACGTGGCTAGCTGAAATTCTCCTGAATTATTGGAAATATATAAAGCCCAAAGTTAGTAAGCTCGTTTGGATATTGCTAACCAGACCCCACATATTACCATTTGGATTGGTTTAGCGAGATGTCGGTTTGGGATATAAGAGTGTGTTGCTCTCAATGTCAAAGGTGGTTTGGGATATAAGAGTGTGTTGCTCTCAATGTCAAAGGTCCAACCCACCACTGTAAATTTTGGTGGGTTAATCTATACAAAACTTTCCTCTAACTTTAAATAGGGCACCCACAAGTGGACAGTGGGATTGAACCACTCAGACTAGTCGGTTATTGAATCAGAAATTGAGTTTTAATAAAAATGTGTATTCTACACATTTAAATTAATCTATTAGGTTTTTATATTAGGCTTAACTCATTATTAGAAAATTAGCTTGTAATATAAGAAGTGTCTCTCTTTATAAACTCCAATCATATATTATCTTTATTCTACATGGGACTTACTTTTTCGAGTGCATACACTGTCTCTTTATAAACTCCAATCATATCTTATCTTTATTCTACATGGAACTTACTTTTTCGAGTGCATACACTATTTCTTAAACACCTTACGAATTTGCATTTTTTTTTTATGATTTATTAACATTTAGGTTAATTAGTTTTGAATGAAAGTTAATAACTAACCCATGTTATTGTCTTTAGTGTCTCCAAAGCAAAATATTGAGTAAATTACACTACCCTTCCTTAAAAGATGTTTAAATTACACGTCCTTTCTCTCTTATGTCATATGTGTATGATACATTTATGCATTTGTTTCCCAGCTATATAGCCTGACATTGTTAAAACTTAGCTTACTCATTGTACCAAAAAAACTTATATTACTCTAAAAAATGGATTTTATAAAGATAACTTTATATTTAAATAAATAGACAGATTTGGGAGGGTGTATTGGATTAGGATTTTAAAAGACAATTTTGCATGAAAAAGTCTAGTGAATTTTAAAAGATTATGCAAGATTTTAATGACTTTTAAGATTTTAAAAGATTCTCAAGGTTTTTAATTTGGATTTCAAGGGATTTATATCCTCAGATTTTATAAGATTTTAAAAGACTACCATGATTTCAATGGATTTATATCAAGAAGTCAATTATGTTTTTCCCAGATGCTTATGAGATGTTTTTTATTTTTTTCCAACACTGTGTATAGTGGCGGAGCCAGAAATTTTATAGAGCATGCGCAAAAAATTTATCGCAAAACGTTACTTCCTCCCTGCGGATAATTGCACATTTCCGGCGGATATACCTTTCCTGCGGATCCTAAAATCCTAAGGTATTACCTCTGGAACCTAAATCCTTAGCAAATCCGCAGGAAATGTGTTTCTTGCGGAATATACACAAAAATCCGCAGGAAAAGAAAAAAGTTCTAGTAATGGCTGAACTTGCTACAAAGAAAGTAGAAGCTGAGCCTAGGCTAGTGCTCAGGCTAGCTGGGGGTGGCTCCACCTCTGACTGTGTATTACACCATGATATTCATTTCTAACTTATAATAGACTTTGAAGTCAAGTCTTACATATTAAAAATGGTTATATACACAGAGTGATCTTAAAATAGAATTAGTTTGAAGTAGAACTAATAAATTGAGCAGATATCTAAAATTTTACGCGAATGAAATTAACTGAAGCCTCACAATCCATCAACATTGTTCCGGTGAAGGTAGCTCGAACTATTGACCGAAAGTTTTCTACACCGAGAACGAACTTACTTTGTAATGAGTCAGTGTACAATTTGATTCCAAGTGATTCAATTTTTGCTTCATACTTTAAGTTTAGTATCAATTCTTAAATAATGAAAGAAAGTGACAGTCGAAAGTTTCTGGTTGCTCAAATTAAAAAATACAGTAAATGAAAGGAGTTGGTTCAACAGAAAATAGACAAACGTATTCTACCACGGAAGGGAGTTGGTTCAGTCGCCAGGGTACAGGTGCCGTATCAAGTATTCAGGGTGTGCAGGTGCAGTTTTTAATAGGACACCCTCACTTGTGCATAGCTCCGCCGGTGAGTCTCACAAAGTCTCACAAATATTTGTGAGATTGTTGAATGAACATTTTGTTCACATTTTCAACTAAAAAGTCTCGTGAAATCCATTTCATAAAAAAAATCCATCAAAATCTATAACTTTTTAAATACCGAAGGACATTTTATAAGTTGTGTGAAATCCTAATCGAATACTAACGGATTTCGTTGCATTGAAAAAAAAATTGATTGTCTTAATTGAATACCACGAGATTTATTTGTATTTTATAAAAGTTTTGATTGAATACCACATGACTTTTTTTATAATTAAAGAGTCTTTTAAAATCCCTCAAAATCTCAATCCAATACACCCCCTTAAATTAAGAAATCTTTTGAATAACCTAAAGTCTAACCTTTATATTTAAATATTTGTTTTTTTAGTTTAAATCTAATGTTTTATTTATTGAGAATGTGCGATGACTCTCATACTTAAATTCTCATCCTTTTTCTAAACAAGGATTCAATTTGGAACAAAAATTAGAAATAAATCCATTAACTTTCAATCAGGCGGAGATGACAATCATGTTAAGTCAGGGAGGCCTAGATTACCCTCTCTTATTTAGAGGGTAATTACCTTTTCAAGATATCAATCAATCAAAATATAATATACATATGCAACATTAAATGTCAAATAAATAAGTCATTTTTTCTATAAAAGAAAAAGTCAATTTTAATTCTAAGGCAGTAACTTTTAATACATTTAATTTTTATTTAATTATATTTAGGTGTTCAATTTTATTTAATTTACACCGTAGGGCTTATAACAATTAAAATTTCACATCAAATTTTTTTCATCTGGATTTCTTCCTTTCCAAAACCTAGAACACCAAGAAAGTGAGAACAAAAATTTCTTCTTCATTATTCTTTCCTAACGATCGTTTCCTATTTCTTCTTCATTCTTCTTCAACTCCTTTCAACAACTACCCTCTCATCACATTCTAACACTGCTCTGCACACTTGAATGGGTTTTTTCTAGATTACCCTATCTTGTTTAGGGGTAATTACTCCATCAAGATATCAACCAATCAAAATGTAATATACATATGCAACATTAAATGTCAAAATAAATGAGTCATTTTTTTCTAAAAAAAAAAGAGTCAATTTTAATTATAAGGTAACTTTTAATACTTTTAATTTTTATTTAATTATATTTAGGTGTTCAGTCTTATTTAATTTACACTGTAGGGCTTATAACAATTAAAATTTCACATATTTCATCTGGATTTCTTCCATTCCAAAACCTAGAACACCAAGAAAGCAAGAACAAAAATATCAAATAGTTTACTTTGACAATATTTTTTAACTAATAAATAAATACAAATATTAGCATGTAAGATGTTGTTTGTTTTGTCTCGATGAATATTTTTAAAATATCAAATTTTTATAATCTTTTATTATATATAATTAAAGATATTAATTGTCAAAGTTGTGTATTAGCATGTGTGTAGTGGTTGAATGCGACATGTATTTTGAAAATGATTAATTTTGTTGATTTTAATGATAAAATGAGTATCTTTGTGAAGAAAAAAATGATAAAATTAAACATCATTTAATGAAATGGGAAATGCTAACTTGTGCCCTTATGTTTAATAAATTCTTACCATTAATGAAATAACATTAATGTTTAACATGTGTCATAAGGGAACAAGTTAGCGTGACCCTAATAAAATATCAATATTATTTGTACTTAGTATCGTTTACTAAAATACCCTTTTAAAAAAATGATAAATGTTGTATTGGTATTCTAAAATGACAATTATTTTGAGAGAAAAAAATATCAAAGAAAAATTGTTATGAGACGGAGATAACATATCACATGAAAAGAACAATTACTTACCCCCTCAGTCTCACAGGATAATAATTATTTTATCCTCACTATTATAAAAATATTATCCAACATGTAATTTATATTCAAATTTTTATCTTATAAATATTGTAGTATTAACTTATATTCCTTTTAAACAACCACCATTACGGTAAATACTAGTTAGATCAACTACATATGCTTAAATGTTATATGGTAGTTTGACCCAACATAAAAAACTTAGTTTACCAACTTTAGTTTATGTCATAATCTTAGAAAGTTATACAATATAGTCTTGTAAATAAAAAATAAAGGGTTAATAGCATTTACCATCTGTAATTTATTTTTTTTGATTCGGTTCTTGTAAAAAAAAATTGTTTTAGAATATCCCCCTAGACTAGCTGGACTATGCATTTTTACTGATGTGGCATGCTGCGACACTTTTTTCGGATGACGTGGCGCGCTAACTGTATAATTATTTTTATTTTTCATAGGGTACACCGTACACGTGACATTTATGATTTTTTTTTAAAAATATTCTTAAAAAAAAAAAACTAAACGAAAGAATATTATAAAAAAGGAAAAATAATGAAAAAAATAATAAAAATGATTAAAAAATTTATAAAAACGGAAATAATTATGGAAAAATTAATAAAAATGAAAAAAAAATCTTGTAAAATGAAAAATAATGAAAAAATCTAGAAAATTTAATAAAAAAAATCTGGTAAAATGAAAAAAATCTAGAAAGTTTAATAAAAAAAATCTGGAAAAATTAAAAAAATGAAAAATTAATATATATCAAAATTTTCAAAAAAATCTGAATTAAATTAAAATTATAAAAAAATAGAAAATATATTATTAAATAATTATCTTATTTTGAAAATTAATTTCTAGAATTTTATTTTATTCAAAAATATAATCTAGATGAACAACAGGATACAATGGATATTGATTGACACCGGTATATAAGTCATGTTATATTGTTGAATAACAAGCCCTTAATTCTATTCTTCATGGTCTAATGTTATGTTTTTTTAATTATGAAAATATTTTCTGTATAAAAAATAAAAAAAACAAACTTTTTAATTTCGAAAGAAAAATTTGAACTTTCATTTTTAATTCTATTCTTATTATATTCATAAATTTCGAAATATTTTAAGTTTTTCATTATTGAAAAAAAATATGGAAATATGAATTTTTCCAGAAATATGAATTTTTTGAAATATATTAATTTTTTCATTTTTTTTAATTTTTCCATAATTATTTTCTTTTTCTAAATTTTTTTATTAATTTTTCTGTTACTTTTTTATTTTTTCAGATTTTTTTATAATATTTTTTCGTTTTTTTAAAAAAAAATTAAAAAAATCATAAATGCCACATGTACCCCATAAAAAAAAAATATACAGTCAGCGCGCCATGTCATTCGAAAAGGTGACGCATCATGCCACATCAGCAAAAATGCACAATCAGCTGGCCAAGGGGGGTATTCTAAAACAATTTTTTTTTACAAGGACCGAATCCAATTTTTTTTTTTTTACAGGGGGCAAAACCAAAAGTGACATATATTATAGGGGGTAAAGACCTATTAACCCAAAAATAAAAGAGAGAATTGTAATATGTAGACGGTGAATCAAAATGTTCTCATCAACCCACTTATTCTGTTTAAAAAGTGAATCGCGTTTGATTGGTTGAACTTTAGTAAACTTGTTTTTTTACTTATAAATCACCTTGGACCCTTAACTTGTTTTAAAAGTTTAATTCAATCTCTTAACTCCACTCAGAACATTTTTATAAGAGTTTGCTTTGACTTGAGATCAACTACAAGTAAGCTTGACTTGAGATGACTCAAACTCTTGTTTTTTTTAACAATCAAAAATGAAATTTATATGAGTCAAACTACTGTTAGTTAAGTTTTTAACAATATTTGACCTTTCTTTTGACTCTGGTGGACTTAGTGAGGCGTTCCACACTATCAATATAACTTGATACGTACATTTATAAAAAATGGCCTGACCTTTCTTCACGGTCGGATGAACTACTTGTAAGCTTGACTTGAGATTAGTCAAACTATAACTATTTAAGTTTTTGACATATGTTTGACCTTTCGTCTAGTTGGTGTGGACTTCGGTGAGACTTTACTTTGTATCAATCTAACTTTGTTATGTTTGTTTTTTTAAAAATGGTCTGACCTTGTTTCTCAATTGGATAAACTAAAAGTAAGTTTCGATTGAAATCTGTGAAACAATGGTTAGTTTAGTTTTCGACAAATGTTCGACCGCTCTTCTGTCTTGGGTGAACTTTAGTGAGGCTTTACACGTGATTAGTAAAAAAAAATTTGTGTTTGTTTTGTTTTTTACACTTGACTATTGTTCTCAGTCGGATGAACTACGTGTAAGCTTGACTTGACTTGAGATTGGTCAAACTATGACTACTTAAGTTTTTGACATATGTTTGACCTTTCGTCCAGTTAGCGTGGACTTCAGTGAGGCTTTACTTTGTATCAATCTAACTTTGTTATGTTTGTTTTTTTTAAAAAATGGTTCGACCTTTCTTCTCAATTGGATGAACTAAAAGTAAGCTTCAATTGAAATCAGTGAAGCAATGGTTAGTTTAGGTTTCGACAAATGTTCGACCGCTCTTCTGTCTCAGGTGAACTTTAGTGAGGCTTTACACGTGATCAATAAATTTTTTGTGTGTTTGTTTTGTTTTTGATAAATGTCTACTTACAGTTACACTTGACTTTTGTTCTCAATCAGATGAACTGTGTATAAAGCTTGACTTGAGATGGGTCAAACTATGACTACTTAAGTTTTTGACATATATTTGACCTTTTGTCTAGCTAGTGTGGACTACGGTGAGACTTTACTTTGCATCAATCTAACTTTGTTATCTTTTTTTTTTAATTTTAAAATTGTTCGACCTTTCTTCTTAGTTGGATGAACTAAAAGTAAAGTTTGATTGAAATCAATGAAACTATGGTTAGTTTAGTTTTCGATAAATGTTTTTGGTCAGATAGACCACGCGTAAGCTTGACTTGAGACTAGTCATGGTTAACTATGTGTTCAACCCATTCTAATTTTGTTAAACTAACCATATCCAATGATTAAACGTTAACTTAATCTTTCCTATGTACATTTGCAGAATTACTTGAGTAGCCTATTGATAAAGCCTTGTATTTGTCATCCCACTGTTTTTGGTTCGACTTACATATGCGCCAATTCTTGATTATTTTTTTTGCTCTATTTCCGCCCCTGTATTGTATTCGATTAAACAAGGATTGACCAATTTTCCTTAGAAAAAAAAAAGGATTGACCAATTTAAAATTGAGAGATATCTTATTTCCCTATTAATCAGGTCAAATTACATCTCTCTCCCCAAATTGTTTTGTAACAAAAGGCAGTTAAATATCCACTCATTTAAGACACAAATTTGGAATAGTAATCATTAAATTAAAGTCGCTATTTTTACTCTATTTTATTCCAATCATTTGTTCTCCTTATAATTTCCCTTCTTTACAGCATTTACATTACTTTTAAATACCATTGCTATACCAAAATCTGGGGCGTTCTTTGTCTCCATTGTTTGTACATCTCAGTGAATCAGTGTATTTGCAAACTTTATTCGGTATGGGCAACAAAAGAAAACGAACACAAAATGACACTGAAGAAAGATCAACCGATTCCGTTACGTCTCCTCTATCAAAACAAACTGATAATAATTAAAAGCCTTTGAATGATGAAAAGAAAAATTCTGTAATAGTAGCAGCACAATAAAATATAAAGTAATAATCCATTTGCCTTTCTTCTTGCTTATGCAATGCCTTTCTACCATAGTACAATACACATGGATTTCTTCTTCTTATCTTTTTAAGAGAACATTGAACTCTATGAATTTATAGATCAATTAGCACATATTAACTATCAATTTCATATCAAGAATTCAATGGTTCAAACTACCTGGAAAAAAAAAACTAACTATACCCTAATTTTTTATTGCAATATAAAGTAGTATAATTGGTAGTAGCATAAGGTCAAACGATTCGGCAAAATAAGCCCTTATTTTGTAGGCACTGAAGCATGATAATCAATTATGATCATGATCTCAATGTTCCTAATAACACGGTTTTGAAAACAATGACCATTCTCACGATATCTAGAATCAAACGGACGGCGACGATTCTCACGATAATTGGAAATTGCGCCAGCTTGGAATGTCATAATTGAACAATCAAAATGGGAAGAAGAATGAAGAAGAAACATGAATTGATCATTAGGGAAGAATAACGAAGATGAAATTTTTGTTCTCGCTTTCTTGGTGTTCTAGGTTTTGGCATGGAAGAAATCCAGATAAAAAAATTTGATGTGAAATTTTAATTGTTATAAGCTCTACGGTGTAAATTAAATAAGATTAAACACCTAAATATAATTAAATAAAAATTAAAAGTATTAAAAGTTACATTATAATTAAAATTGACTTTTTTTTATAGAAAAAAATGACTAATTTAATTTATTTTGACATTTAATGTTGCATATGTATATTATATTTTGATTGGTTGATATCTTGAAAGGGTAATTATCCCCTAAACAAGAGAGGGTAATCTAGAAAAAAAACCTGTTAAGTTTCATTTCTCCTTAGAAATGTCTTGCAAGATTGCTCGAAGATCAAGATAAAATAATGAGAAATAAAGGTGTAAATTTTGTCGCATTTAATAGCAAGAACAAAATTATCAAAATAAATAGATATATGTTGAAAGAAAAGCAACTATAGCAACAATATTTAATTAATGATTATACTTATATTTTGTTCATTTTTTCTCTTACACAATCATTGCAAAAGAAATTCCCAGAAGCTACTATATGAAACAATTTGGAATAATAAGCCACTAATCAATTAGAAATGTAAATTAGCTGCTAAATCACTTCAATTTCTAGCTACCTAGCCTAGACAGCCTTCACAACCAATGGACTCTTTACATAATGCTTCCCATCTGACCAAATCAGCTTTCCAAACACATAATTCTTTGTTACGTTTCCTTTCTTCACCTTCAATTTTACATCAAACTTCTTCTCTTCACCAACATGTTTGAACTCCAATATATTAGGCTTCACAGAAACAGTAATCCCACTTGGGCTCTGAACACGAACAGTGTATGTTCCTGGAGCACCAATATTTTTGAATGTCCTTTTAACTGTCACTGACCCAGAGAGATTTGGAACTGTGATTGAAGGATAGTTTAGGTTGAGGATACTAAAATTCTTTTGGCATTTGTACGGAGCTTTTGAAAACATTGAAATTTGTGTTTCATTATAGCCTATTGCACATAAGAAGTTGAAGTAATCATTCATTGTAATGTCATAAACAAGTCCAGGATCCATTGCTTTGTTTGGTTGAACATGTCCTGCTCCATAGCTAAATGGTGTTGCTTGGCTTTCAGTAGCATTCAAAATTGGCTCCGACTCGTTGTCAAATGTTGTAGCTGAAAGTGATAGAGAACAATTATGACCAAGTTCAGATGAATACCACATGGTAGTGATAATATTTTTTTAAATACCGAGTCGTACAAAATTTTGTAACTTTGATTTGTTTATTGTAAACTTTCAATTTGACAGTTACATTGGTTGAATTCGTATTATACTGAAGTTCAAGGTGTAAGTATGCAAATTTTGACATCATTACTTATGTCTGCCACAAAAATTCATTACATGTCACGCTAAAGTTGAGATTTCTTGGGATTCAAGAAATGATATGAAGTAGAGAAACTTGAAGAGTTTCTTCTTAGCTGCGGTCATGATAGCTGATTTAATAGCTGCAGGACTCCAAGAAGGATACAAGGTTCTCAAAAGGCCTGCAATTCCCGAAATATGAGGGCACGGCATTGATGTGCCGGAGAGTGAGTTAAATTGAACTCGGCGATTGTCGAACTCTTTGTTAGTTGGCCCTTGAGCTTCAGTGTAGGCTGCTATAACCGACACACCTGGTGCTGTGATATCAGGCTGAAAATGTAAACAATAGTTGTTAGATATCAAACACATAAAAAATATTGCAAGAGGAAAAGCATAGTTTGTGTATGTAATGAATAATGATTAACACCTCTAGAATCTCAGGTACAATAGTATTTGGCCCTTTGGATGAAAATATTGCCATGAAGGGGGCTAGGTTAGTGTGCAATTTTGTTGTTGGATGTGTAATATAAGCCATTGGAGACCTAAAAATTAAGTCCAAAGGATCAAGTTTTAAGAATTGTTACACACACACACACACACACACACACACACACACACACACACACACATATATATATATATTTTTGCTTTAATTAAAGACCACATAAAACTAGAATGCTAGATTTCATACTTGGAAGAGTTGATATAACGAAAGACATCTATGCCATCGGAGAAATTGATGTGAGAAGCAGGAAGAACATGAGGATCAGGTATAATGTCATTTTCACTAATGTTATCATTGGCAAGGACCATTCCTACAGCACCAGCTTGAAGAGCTTGCTCTCCCTTGTCCACTCTTGCATCTATTCCAGTCAGGCACACTACTATTTTACCCTTCACCTTCTTGGGATCCAGAGTTCCATTCTGGCAAATCAGACTGCATTGTTTAATTAGATCAAGTTACATTGGCTTCACATAAATTTTATTCACTATTATAGTAATTATAACGACTTATGGTATTCTGTTGTTTGATACATACGCGTTTTCATTTGTTGCACTTGCCAATTTAGCATCTGTTGCTTTAATAATTGGGTAGAATTTTTGTGCTAATCTTGCAGCTGATAAGCTTTCTCCCTTTGATTGAACCAAATAAGAAAATTGTGAGCCAGAATATTCTTGTAATTATAATAAACAAAAAATGAAAATATTTTAATTTCACCCTACTGCTAGAAAATTACATTAACCTGTATATATTTAGTATATCATCAGGCACAATTATGAAATCAAAGCCTTTGATTACATAATTACTTCTCATTTATTATACATGATAAAAAAACTTGTCATACAAGTTAGATGAATTAGCAGTGTTGTTGCCACAAGTTCTTAGCAAAAAGGGAGTAAAACACTGTTCTCTTTAACTTTAAATTTTAGTGCTTATAATGTTAATATTCTTCAATGTATAGACAAAGAAAAAAGTGGGTGCTCGGCTCACTAGCTCATGCCTAAAGAATCCTACGCATCCACATAGCACAATATTGATTGTTGGATTAAGATCCTATGGTCAAAATTTCAATGCAGATTTTAATATATTTTTCTAAATCTAAAATATCAAGCTTAAAATTTGGATAGTTTGATCTCAATTCGAGGATCGTCAATATATGATTGCCTAAATATGTGAAATTGGTGACGGCATGCAATTCAAATCCAAGATGAATGTCACATACGAAAACCTCACCAAAAAAAAAGTTGGACATATATCATTGCCTTATGATCTAGAAAGAGACAAACCTTGAAGCTTAAACCATTGCCAAGAACAACATAACTGGGGAACTCTCTATCCATTGTGCTAGCACCAACTGTGATATACCAAGGAGCTAGATTTAATCCAGTAGCATCAAAAGGTCCACCATTGCCAGCAGAGCAAACAACAACAATGCCATTCTTAGCAGCATGGAAAGATCCAATAGCTTGACCATCATTGAAAAAGTTAGAATTAGCGCGACCAAGTGATAGAGACAAGACGTCAACACCATCATGGATAGCCGCATCAAATGCTTCAAGTACGTCTGCATCATAGCATCTATCATCGTTAACTAGAACATCCCAACAAACTTTGTATGATGCAACTCTTGCTTTTGGTGAACCACCCTTTGCTGTTCCACTTCCTTGACCAAAGACACTGACTCCAGGTACGATGTTTCCTCCAGCCGTTGATAAAGTATGGGTTTCCATAGCCGTTATTGTCACGGGGTGTCTCAAAGGATGAGTTTAGTGGAACAGCCTTTGTTGAAATACCTTGCCCCTATCAGTTTCCTGTTTTTTCCATACACATGTTAATTTTTTCCATATGGGAGGGACAAACTTAAATTTCGTTAGTTATGAGAACTCTCTTTATTTTATTTTTAACGACATAAATATTGGTCTCGATTTTTTTTTCATGATGCAAAAAGCATTGTAAGAAGTCCAGTCTACCATTGAAGCAATTTGGCTCACATAGTTGCACACGTTTTCTATCATATTTTTTTCATGTTGCTTGACGTTTGAGGTTCTTATGTTTGTATTTCCTTATCTCTTTATTGTTTTCTTGTATGTCTTGACTCTTGAACAAACAGTATATAAAGATGAAAAGCATCATTTTCGTTAAGATTTTAAAAGCATCTTCTTTTTTGTTTTTATGTTACAAAGCATCCATTTTGCAATATGAAAATGGATATTCTTCATTTGTATCTGTCCCAAATTAGAGCAATATGAAGTTATAAATATAGAGGTCAAATAGGCAATGTGTCACGTTAGGTTTCCCTACATCATCTAACTTGGGTTTGATCTTGGTAAAAAAAACTTGGGTTTGATCATATAAATTGTTGTATATTGGCTTCAAATTGAGAATTCAGGAAACCCTGAAATCGTGTCACGATTCTGGGCATCGTGACACGATTGGATTGGCAGGGAGCATGGCATTTTGAGATGGAAAATCGTGACACGATTTGGGAAATCGTGACGCGATTCAACAACTTCCTCACCAAGTTTCCCTGAAAGGGACTGGTCACAACGGTTGTTCAGAAGCAATCGCGGCATGATTGGTCAAAATCGTGACACGATTTTGGACTGTTGTGACTAGTATTTAAGTGGATTCTGCAGCATTTTGAAGGAGAGCTGAAGTTAGAGACCTAGGGTTTACAAAGGGGGAACTTGAGGGTTGAGTATCTTTGTAAGGGGGGTCTCTAGGGTTGGGATAAACATTGTAATCACCTTGGGTAGT
>Ga0315913_1000596_pt1 | contig 33782 bp, 23 predicted proteins | sample MpolsnodulesMG_FD_207736 | JGI IMG/M metagenome (GOLD analysis project Ga0315913, IMG submission 207736) | Medicago polymorpha root nodule microbial communities from Los Angeles, California, United States - small nodules | ecosystem: Host-associated > Plants > Roots > Nodule | place: USA...
AAATATTGTTAGAAAAGGGCTAATCCAAACCATCAATCATGCCATAATTCAAGGGTGTATGGAGCGGTGACACTTTACATTAAAAGTGTGTCTGGTGTCCGACACGTGTCAGAGTCAGACTTTCACGTGTCAGACACCAAGCACATGTTACATTTAATTTCTTTCATTTTTGAATTACTGGAAGTGTCACTGTGTAGTATCAGTGTCGTGTCTGATGTCCGTGTCTTGTGCTAATTTAAAAGCATTTTAATAAGGTGACACCAATTATGAGATACTCAACAATTATAGACTAACCGAAAGTGAACATTATTTGGTCACACCATTCTCTTAGATTATTGAGTATTCATGGCCAAAGGTATTAAGCAGTGCATTTATATATTATATAGGTTCAATTACTTTTAAGGTATGCTTATTAAGCAGACATATGACCCATATTGAGGCTTATGCATAAAGCAACACCATATTATTGGCTGTTCAAATCAAGTATAAACACTCTGGCAATGTCACATAGATCAAGCTGTCCTCAAATGTTTAAATCTAGGAGCATATCAATATCATCATCATCAATAATCATGGTATGGTAATGGTATAACATTCTTGTTCTTGTAGATTTTGAATTTGTTGTTCTTTCCTTTAATATATCTTGAAGTATTAGAAGCAAATCAATTGTGTGTAGTAGTAGCGCTATAGTGCTACAACGTAGCAGAATTTGAACAAATTGCTATTGTTTTGTCATACACTTGGTACAAAGTGTTGTTAAATAACGACTATAGGGGCACTATATCACTGCAACGCGTCTAAATTTGAACAAACCGCTATTTTCTGCATTTTTCATTTGACAACAATGAATTGTGTAATAGTCTTTTAACAATGTTTCAATTGCAGGATTTGGAAATTTGATTATGGGCAAAGAAATGGGAAACAATAACACTTCTGCTATCAAAGGTACATGTTCTATTATTGAAATGCTGAAGAAAATTTGTTGAAGTAGATAGATTTGTATTTTTCTTCTTCTTTTTTTTTGAAAATTTATTTGCCATTTTTGTAGAGGAAGATAACATAAGTGAAGTTGATAAAAAGAATCTCATAGAAGATACTTCTAGTGATATAAAAATTGAACTTGGAAAAAATATACAACAAGAAGATGATCATGCAAATGATGATGTGAAAGAGAAAATTGAAACTATTTCAATATCTGAAGCCGATGATGGTTATGAGAAAGCTACGCGGTTTGATTCTAGCAACACAACCAGCATGCTTGAAAGTGATTATTCATTGGAAGAAGATGCTCATGCAAGTGATATAAATATGGAAAATCAAATGCATCCAAAAGCTGAAAAGGATGTTGCAATAACTGAACTTGCGAACATTTTGCTACAAGAAGAAAATCACGGCGATGATGTGAAAGAGAAATCTCAAATGATTCCGACAGATGAGGCCAAAGATGTTGAAGAAAAAGATACGAATCAAACTGTATCAACTATAGAAAACAAGCTTGAAAATGATTCATCGGAAGGATATACTCATGATCATGAAAGTGACATAAATATGGAGAATCAAATGCATCCAAAAGCTGAAGTGGAAGGTGTTCAAGAGAGAGGTTCAGGACTGAATATTGAATATGCAACTGTGGAACTTGAAAAAGTTTCGCAGCAAGAAGAAAGTTGCGACGATGATGCAAAAGAGAGAAGTGAAATGATTACAACGGATAAGGCCAAAGATGTTGAAGAGAAAGCTACAGGACTCATTTCAAACTATATAGAAAGCAAGCCTGAAATTGATTCATTCGAAGGAGATGGTAATGGAAGTGACATAAATATGGAGAATCAAATGCATCCAATTGATGAATCCGAAGATGTCGAGGAGAAAGATACAGGAATGGCCTCTGAACATACAAGAAGTTCACTTGAAAATGAGTTTTTGAAAGGCAAAGATGATCATGAAATAGCTGCAGGATTGAGTTATGATGATAAAACAAGTGTACTTGAAGTTGAACATCAACCTCAAGAAGATAAGCAAGATAAAAACATGATAATTCCTTTTACTTATGGCATAGATGTTCAAGGAGAAACTGCCATCTTGGCTTCTGATGATGATCCATTCAATTTGAAAAATTCTTTTGCTAGTGAAGGTTTGTAACTTTTTTTCCTTTCAGAACGATACATGTCAAATATTCTCTGTTACTTTTTAACTGCCGCTTTTGTAGAAAAAGTTTGTTTACGTATTTTTTAATCGTTTTCATAGTTCAATGCAACATTAACAATTTTTTTGTGAATAATATTTTCAACTATTTATTCCAAAGGGTTATTGACGTAGATTTGTCTCTCTCTCTTTTTTGATAATTTATTTGTCATTTTTGTAGAAGAAGATAACATAAGTGAAATTGATAAAAAGAATCTCCTAGAAGATACTAGTGAACATGCAAATGAGATATCACAAGAAGAAAATAAAAATATACCACAAGAAGATGCTCATGATGCAGATGATGTAAAAGAGAAAATTCAAACTATTTCAATAGCTGAATCGAATGATGCTTATGAGAAAGCTACATGGTTTGATTCTAACAACAAAACAAGCATGCATGAAAGTGATTATTCATCGGATGATACTAATGCAAGTGACATAAGTATGGAAAATCAATTTCATCCAAAATCCGAAGAGGAAGATGTTGAAGAGAAAGCTGACGGATTGGATTCTGAAGATGCAACAACTGAACTCGGAAAAGTTTCGATGCAAGAAGAAAGTCACGACGATGATGTGAAAGAGGACACTCAAATGATTCCAACAGATGAGGTCAAAGATGTTGAAAATGATTCTTTGGAAGGAAATACTAATGAAAGTGGCATAGATATGGAGAATCAAATGCATCCAAATGATGAAGCTGAAGATGTTGAGGAAAAAGCTATAGGAATGGATTCTGAACATTCAAGAAGTTCACTTGAAAATGATTTAGCTGCAGGGTTGAGTTCTGATGGTAAAACATGTGAACTTGAAGATGAAGATGAAATTGATGGAAACATGATAATTCCTTTTAACAATGATATGGATGTTCAAGGAAAAACTACCATCTTGGCTTTTTGTGATAATCAAACGATTTCGGGAAATTCATTTGGTGGTGAAGGTTTGTAACTTTTTTCTTACAGAATAATATTTTTCTATTGTATATCGTTTTCAAAGTTCAACACAACATTAACTACAGCTTTATCAATAAAACTATTAACTATTTTATTTCCAAGAGAGAAATGAATAGAATGAGATAATAAATAGTTAAGGATATTACCGAATGAAGACAAATAATTCCATTAGAAGTAACAAAATTTATTGGTTGTTTTGGTATGTGTAAACGACAAGTAAAAAGGAATGAAGGGAGTAACTATCAGTAACTTGTGACACACTCTAAAAATTATTTGTGATTCTGTTTTATAGGGGAAGAAATGAATGGAGTCGTACAACCTGAAAAGTCTCCATATGCCGAATCAGTTGAAGGTGAAAGCTGTGAGAGCTTGTCAAGTTCTTCGATTGAAGACAATGAGGAATATGTGAAGCTAGAAGACTCATGCCAAATGAAAAATCTATCTGTAACATATAATCATTGCCTTAATGAAATGCCTTCAATCAAACAAGGTTAGGAGAGCTTATGGAAATAGTTTTTTTTTTTTTTTTTTTTGACGTTGAGCTTATGGAAATAGTTTATGAAAAGTCTGTAAGTTGTTTTCAGCTTGTTTTTTTAAACACTCAAGAATAGCTTATGAAAACAGCTTTTAGCTTATATGATAATAATTTGTCTTTACTTTATCTTCTTTGTTATGGAAATAGTTTACACATAAGCACTTGCTTATAAGGGCTTTATTAAGTTGTTTATCCAAACAAAGCCTAGATTTAATTGTTGAAACCTCCTTAGATTTTGATTTTGAAATATTCCAAATTGTCAAAGATGTAAACATGATGAAAACTTAAAACTCTCTTTATTGTCTTGTTTAAATTCTATCAGATGAAGAGGAAACATCGGTTTTAACATTGAATGCTATGAATACATCAAATGATTCAGAACCTCAGGAATCACCAAATGTACATCATGATGATGTGGTTGAATTTCCCTCTGATCATTCTCTTCAAGGCAATGAATCACTCCTGAAAGATAATTTGCCAGATGCTGATTCTCATTTTCAACATATTAAGCATGATGTTTCAGAAAAATATATGGAATCTCAAGAACTGTTATGTTCAAACAAGTTGGATGAAAGTGATGGAAATGAGTTTGTGAATGATCTGATGGATACTTCAGAAACTTTATCTGATCCCTCAAGTATTGGCATCAACAACAATGAAGAAAAGTGCAAGGTACTTAAGGCCTGTTTGGATTGAAATATCTTATGCTATGTTCATAAGTTTTATTCAGCTTATTTTCATAAGCTCTCCAGGGTAGCCGATGAAAATAGCTTGTATTCAGCTTATTTTCATAAGCTCTCCAGGGTAGCCGATGAAAATAGCTTATATTTTTTTCTTCTTTAAAAGGGGAAGCAAGAAGTTTTATCAATTAAAATGGTACTAATGATCGTTTTACAACTGTCCCTGAGGGGATTTGAACTCCGTCCTTTATGGTTACAAAGTCAAACTCTAACCATTGAACTGCTACCTCATGGACAACTTATAGTTTATATGAAAACAGTTTGACTTTATTTTATCTTTTGTTATAGAAATAACTTATACATAAGCACTTAAATAACAAGCGCTTAATAAATTGTTTATCAAAACAGGTCCTTAATGAAGAAAACAAATTGAGCGAAACTGGATCAACAAATGAGAATCCACAGGATTGTAAGCAAGATCAATGCATAAAGGAACTTCAAGAGTACAAATCTGACATGGCCAATATATCTGATATCACAATAGGGTCTAATGGAGACTGCAATGGAGAAACACATGCAGTACTTGATTCTAGTATCCTTGATGCTTATGTCAGTAACTCCATCAAGGTTTCAGATGAAAGCAGTGCTGCTCTAGAAGAAGAAAATTCCATGGTTCCTGAAATTCAAGCAGTTAGTCTTATTGCAGGATCAACTATTGTTGATCTTGATTGCACACATGACAAGGGAGAGAATCATCATAGTAATGAAATTGAAGATACAGATGAAAATCTATATTCTTCCTATGTAATGATAAACAAATTTGAGGAAACAAACATGTTAGAGCAATGCCATTCTGATATGGTGCCTATAATAAATCAGGAAGAATCTTTTTCTTTGCAGAATTCTTCTTCTTTGTTGCATATCTATAGCTACCATCAGGAAAATGTAGAGCAGACCAAAAGTTTCACTGTCACAATGCTTAAATCAGGTAGGAAGAAAACAAATGAAAGCATATACTTTGGTGTTATGGAGTCAGAGGAGCGCCGGGAGCAAAAACGAGCTAAATGATCCAGGATCACCAAGAGACCAGACACCTCATTTTTACCTAAAATCTTAAGGCTTTCCGAGGAGACCTAGTGTCCCGATCTCTTGGTTGTTCTGAAACATTAGCCTGTTGTTGCTCTAGAAACTTCCCCAGACTCCCCAACAGCTGGAATGGTATTTGGTTATGAATTTTCTTATTAATTATGATATAGAGAAGATGAAAGCTAACTAGAGAGAATGCATTTTCTGAAACACTGAAATCAATGTTAACAATTCAATCTATGGACTATGCAGATGAAGAAGCAATTGAGAAAGAAAGGGAAGATTATTCACAACATGCAGAAGCAACTTCACTGATAGTAGAAGAGCTAACAACTTCCACTGAATTAAGTTCAAACAATTCTACACTTACAAATGGTGGTTTTGAAACAAGGGACAGTGTTACAAGGCTAAGTACTGAATCAAATCCTGATAATCCAAACATCACTTGTCAGATGCAAAAATCACCAAGCTTCAATCTCAACCTCCGAATGGAATCAAGACGAGAAGAATCGGATCAAATTCCATTGCATGATAACTCTTCAGATGATAGCTTGTCAAACAAGGCAAGTCTAAATATCAGCAACTCAATGCCTCATGATGAGTATGGTCTCATTGAAGAGAAAATAGTTACTATGGAAAGAAGTTACTCAGAGATATCTAAAGCTTCGTTCGTTGGTTTTTTAAAAGAAGAAAGAGAGGCTCATCATCTAGTCATGGCACAGACACAAGATAACAATACTGGTTCAAAGATGGAAGTGAAGGAAGTGTCATCTACTTCACCTAAAGGAAAAGAAAAGCGCAAATCGCGATCTTACTTCTTTACTAGCTGCATGTGTTGTGCAACTGTGCCAAATTAAAACTCTTAAGAACTACATTTTTTTGGTGTTGTGAGTTTCTTTCTGATTTATATTTTTGGATGTGAAGTTTTGATGTGGACAGAATATTGATTGGTATATGGTCCGACTTCAAGTATGTTGTAAAGCTCTTCTGAGGTACTGTTCGTTTTTGGTGTTATTTAATCATTGCGGTTTTGTGGAATGAAGAGAGTGAATGCTTATGACTAATTTTAGTTTCGATTTCTAAAGCAATGTGAGATTTTAAGATGTACAGAAAGTCGGGAAGAATATCATACGGTCAAGATCAACAAGAGTGAGTGTACTGCAGCTTCAATGATCAATCATTTTAATGATTATTTTCTGATGCAAGTTTGAGATAAAGGGGGTTCCTTGTTATGCTTTATTTTGTTTGAGAGAGCGAGCAGTGAGGATTTAATGGAGGCTACTTTTGTGCCAATAATTGTAAGTTGGAATATTGTTAATTTGTTCCTTTTACAATGATTTTGGACCGTTATTTATACTCACAAAACCTTATCATGATGTCCCAGTGAGCTTAGCTCAATTGGTATGAACAATGCATTCGAATCCGGTCACCACAAAAAACCATATCATGATTATTTTATTTTATTATTTTATTTTATTTCCTTGTGCCAAAATGAATAGGCCAGTTTGTTTAAATAACTACCGAGTGAAGAACACAATTTTTCTTATGTTGTTATTAACAACATAAGAACTACAATAAATAATAAATCCTACAAATTTTGGGGATTTTTTAACATAAAAACCCTATATTCTAATTATAATATAATTTAAATTAAAAATAATAAATAATATAATACAAACATATGTTTATAAAACAAAAACTACCATTTGGAGTAAGGTAAATGTAAAAAATATTGTAAGCGATTTTCGAGTCCAACCGTCTTCGTTGCCTTCGAGTGGGACACTTTTTCCTAACCCTAGATTTGATCAACAAAAGAAAGAAAAAATAGAAACTACCACGTCAAGTACCACATGAACTTCCATTAGTCATGTATACATGGATTTAACAATAGAGATGAACACCGTTGATTGAAAATATTTAGAAGACCAAAAGTCGTGAAAAATGATTACTTAGAGATTAAAAACAAAACTTGAGAATTTTAGGGTTAGTAACAAGGTCGGGCCTGTGCAAGTGCAACAAGGCCCTTAGCATAGGGTCTCAAACTTAGAAGGGCCTCAAAATTTAGAAAAAAAAACTTGTACATATGAACAAAATCTAGCATTGTCATTTATCAGTAGGTAAAAGTTTGGAAGATAACAATTTTGTTGTCAATTATGCACTGTTTATAGAAAAATGTCTATTTGTTTGTAAATAAAAGTCATGTTTGAATCATTATTTGTATATTTAACTACAACTTAGTTTTTCTTTGAAGGAACTACAGCTGAGTTGTTTGTCACTATAATTGAGATTGAATTTTTTTTCTATTCTCTTTAAATGAAAATTGTAAAAATTATAACCAAAGTTTCTGAATTATCGAGGACGGTCTTGGTTAATAACATATTTAACTCTTATAATAAATGTAAAAAATAAAATAAGTGGCTGCTGAATTAAGAATACTTAAAAGGAAGAAGAGAAATTGTTACTAAACAAATCAAAGCTTACAGGGAAAGAGTCAGAATTAACTGGCCTCTGCTGTTAAAGCCACATGAAAACATATTAACAATGTGCATGTGTCATGCTTGTCAAGAAGACAGCTAATTGCAAGCTCTATATAGTTCAATTGTGTTATTTTTATTAACTTTGGAAAATGATTCTTAACAAAAAAATGTAATTATGTAACAACTAAATATGTAGGGGACCTTTTTTATATCTTAAGGCTGAAAAAATAAAATCAAGTATTTCAAGTCTACTATTGCTGCAAGTCAAGAAAATGACAAACTCAAATACCATATTTATTTTTTTTGTCAAGTAGTCTAGTGGCTAGAGCTCACACAATTAAATTGTGGAGAAGTGGAGTGTCCGATGTTCAAACCAAGATCCTTACATATAATATACAATATCCCTACCAACTGAACTAAGCTCACAGAGATAATACCATATAATTTCTGATGATAAATCATGTGGTCAAATCTAACCATGGATTTTTTAGTCAAAGTCCAAGAAGATGAGCCAAAAGTGTTCCCATTCAACATTTAATGCCTCCACCAAAAGTAAGATGCTGAAACCCCACAATTGATTTTCATAAATGTATATATGTACTTTTCTTTGGTGGAATGTATATATGTGCTTGTACCATTAAATAGTGCAATAATATATTTTATTGATTATAAAATGACAAGCAAATAGAAAGAAACTAAAACTAACGAGGTAATAATTAGTTTGGTTTTCTTATATCCATGATATAAGTAAGAATTATTTATCATTGTGTGACAATAATTAATCTAAATCAGATTTTTTTTTACAATGCTAAGAAAAATCAAGAAAACAGCAGAAAGTCAAAAAGAAAAAGAACTAATTTCTTAAAAAGAAGGTTCCACCACATCACTGCTCAACAATGAAAGAAGATATGTTGGGGGAGAGTCTTGTTGAAGGAACTCAAGGTTAAAAGAAGCACCGAGTTTAGCTATGAAACTCGTACAATGGTTTTCTTCTCTAAGAGTATGGATAACGTGACATTTCCCTGCTCAATTAAATCGTTTATGTCTTGAATCTAAACCGCATAAATATGACATTTGAAAGAGTGGCCTTTGATGCTCTAATGAAAAAACCTATTTAACACAATGTGAATTCTCGAGCATTTTGATTGAATTATTAATCATTTAAAATGTCTATTATTTACCACTAAGATCAATCAGATGTTTTGAAGTAAATAATTAGTAACTAGTTTGGAACACATTAAATGAATATAAAGAATAATTATGGGTTGAAGTTGAACAAATCAAATAGTGTGGATGTCACTCTAATGCGTTGGTCATTCACATCGTAGACTTGGACTACAACAAGAAGTAAAATACAACAAACTATAAATAAAAGAAACATTTATTATTTCTTGAAAGGGGAATTATTATGAGATTAATAGGAGCCAAATTAACAAATTTGAATAACAAATGAAATGATATATGTTAAATGGTGGATATTTTATTTCATCCAATAGTCATCATCATCTTAACGAACTCTTCAAAGTTAACTTGTCCATCACCGTCCAAATCTGCTTCTTTAATCATCTGATCCACCTCTTCATCAGTTAATTTTTCACCCAAATTGATCATAACGTGTCTCAACTGCACAACACATAAATGTACATAATTTAATATTTAATATATAGACACACATGTTAATTGTATTTAGTAACAGATCGTAAAAACTGAAAAACAAGATTCTCTTTAGAAGAATACTCTAATCAAATGTCAAACACTAATGAACTTTTTATATAAATCATACAGCTATTATTCATCTATTGCGGAAAGGTACAAAGTACTGTCCTATAGTTGATTGAAGAAGTGTGCATCATGCACAGAAAATGTGCACAGTCCATGTGTGAAATTAATGTGCATTTTTTTCTTTCTTTTTATATATAAATTAGAATATAAATAAATGTTTGTGAAATTCTTTTTTCGTACATGCAATAAAAGAAATCTCTTGCAGCAAAACGAATATGGACAAGCAATAAAATTTCATAGCTCTATGCTTCAAAAAAAAATTCATAGTTTTAATGGTTTGTTAAAATGTCAAATGTTATAATTATAAGCGAACAACAATTAAAAAAATGTTTTATTATATTTTGTAGAAACGTATTTGTGTTTGTGCATGCATAAATTGAGCAAAAGTGATTTTTTTGTAATGAGTAATTCTTTTATTGAGTGCGTTATGCATGTCTAAAATAAATGATAAGTATATATATGTTTAAATTTGATATTTTTCCAATCTTATCTTATAAAAAAGAAGTTATTTTATACTATACACTAATGGGGGCCATGAAGTTTTCTTTTCTCTCTTTAATGAAGGAGGGAGCCATGAATCCTATCATAATGTATCGATTTCTATACATCATGTTTCAATTTTTACATATACAAGATAAAAAATTTATTTTCCCATTTAATAACTATATAAGTTTAATGGGTAAGATCACCTAAAAAAAAAGTGTAAGGGAAAGGATAATTTTTTTATCAAAATAAAAATAAACAATGAATATCGCTAAGAACACCTACATGACAACAAGTTTCACATAATTACGGTAAGAATGTGATTTTGACAAAAGTTTCACTTTAAAGAATCACAATATATCATCAAACTCGCTGTTAATCTAAACATGCATTAACCTGAGGGGAAAATATTTATATACCTCACTAGCAGAAATATAACCATTTTGATCTTTATCAAAAACCTTAAAAGCCTCTTTGAGATCTTCATCTGCATCAGTTTCCTAGATGAGGAAAAAATAGAGCTGAATGAGACTAAGAGAACTAAGAAAGAAAAAAAAACATTATTGTAAGAAATGAAAAGATTAGAATAATTACTTTCATTTTCTTGGCCATTAAGTTCAAGAACTCAACAAATTCAATGGTTCCATTTCCATCTGCATCAACCTCGTTTATCATTTCTTGGAGCTCTTCCTCTGTTGGGTTTTGATCCAATGACCTAATTACAGTTGCAAGTTCTTCCACGGTAATGCAACCTATTATAGATTAATCAAAAAGACACATTAGTATTATAGTATAAGGTAAGAACATTATATTTGTGAAAATAATTGAAGCATGATGGACAATATTGGCAACAATCAAAGAAGGATTATAACTTTATATAATTGAAATGAAATATGGTGATATTGTAAGAAGGATATAAATTTTTTGCTTACCATCTCCATCTTTGTCAAACAAGCAAAAGGCTTCTTTGATCTCAACAATTTGGTCTTCATTCAAAATTTCTGCCATTCTATATGCTTGTTGTTCAAATAAAAAAACTCAACACCAAGTCAACAACACTCTTTGAAGTTTGAAAGCAGAGAGAGAGAGAGAAATTGATTTAGAGAAATGTGTTGAGTATAGCTCAATCTTAGCTGGCCTATATGTAGATTTCAGTGTGGGAAAGTCTAGCTAAATTTCTGTTTGAATTGTATGTAATTTACCAGTATTACTTAGTATATAAGGGTCAATGCACGTTTATGACTACTTTTTGTGGTGATATATAACATAAGAGTTTTTCTAACCAGTGCCTTAAGGAATCTATAAATAGAAGTTTTATTTTAGAAATACAAGCTGTTATATTTGATTAAATAATGATTACACAACTTTTTATTAAAAACTTACTTATTTTAGTTGCTTAACCAATGCCCTAAGGACACTGGTTAGCATTTTCCATAACATATATATTTATCTCAATTTCTAAATATAAGTTTTGTTTTGAATTTTTTTATCTCTCAATATAAATTTCATTTTAAATTAATAGATACATTTTTATATATTTTTTTAATATATTATTTATTAATTTTTTTCTTAATATATGATAAGTTAAAGTTTAACACATCTATAGATAAGAGTATTTTGAGAATATCCTGAAACAAAATAAACGAGTAAATCAACATCTTAGTCTTTCTTCTTAAAAAAAAAAAAATCAGTCTTTAAAATTCTAACCATCTATTTAAATTTTTGAAATGGCAAATTAAACAATATCCATCAATTTAGTTCAATTTTCTGATGATATAGCACAAGATTATTTACATCGGTGTCTATGTCTTTCATTAATATTTAAGGATTTACATGAGGGATTTATCTGATGGAAGGACTAAATTGAATGACGTTCTTTAATTTAATGGACTAAAACTTGATATTCTATGAACTTAATAGACTAGGTTGTTGGATCCTTACAATTTCAATGAATAAACATAATATTAAATATGTATAGTTTCTTTTTGATTTTGATAGAAGAGGCCAAAAATATGCATATAGTTTTTCTCAAGTAGTAGTAGTTGGATACTTGAACTCACACACTTTAAATATGGATAAGTTGAAAATTTGGAGTTTAATTTTTAACGCAGGCGTGTTATTATTTTTATAACTATCAATTGAGATATACTTAAATTTTGTTTGATGGACATCTACTCCCCTTAATATTAGAGGAGATTTAGTCAAGAATAGACTAGGTATTCTCTACTACTATGGGTTTTCTTAATCTTTAAGGGTTTGGTTTGACCTCTCCTTTTCTTATTATCAATCTTGTTTAATATATTTTAGGTACAACCCTCCTTAGACACACCAATTTTAAAAAATAAAAAATAAATTTGAGATATACTTACATGACATATGTATAGTTTTTTAGGTTATGCTAACAAGTATCTTAAAGACACTTATTAAGAAGACAAAAGTGAAAATAATTGATGAGGTTAATGAATCAATTCAATTTTTAAAATTTCAATGTAATGAATGTGGAATTCTCAAGATAAAAGTTACTTTAGTAGCTTATGACATTATTATAGGAAAAAAAAATAAAAGAATCAGATTGCAACTCTTTGATATCTATCCAAATACTACATTGCGAGAAGGTGGGGGATGTAGATTTAATTAAATTGTTTAACAATATTTGCTCACATATGAATTTGAATTATATAATTGGGGATAAAAAATGTATAGCTGGAAGGTTTGATATTTAGGAGACAAAAGGCATTAATTAGAAGGTTATGAGGCAAGAGGGAATGGACTATATACAAAGTCATCTCTCTATTGTTTTCAACAATTTCAATGAAATTCCACCCACCCAAAGACCACGCTTGTTTGCCTACTAGAGTTAAGATCTAGAAGAAGTTTTTTATTTTTGAAACCTAGAAGAAGTTCTTATTTAGAATTTTGAAAATGTTGTTTTTCATAAGCATAGATCACTATCAACGCGCTTCTAGGGGAAAATAATAAAAGGAAAAACAAAAATAGAACACGCCTTGTGTTGTACTTTCCAGAGGAAAATATACATATACTATTACCATGTATACGTGTGGAAGGAGTCAAGACATTAGAAGTAGTACCTTTGCTTGATTTGGGATTTGGAAGTAATCCTTCTCCTCCATATTATAAAAAGAAGAGCTAATAGTGCTTTTGTCACTATAATATGGTTTTTTTTTGTGTCCGGGGTTTGAATTCCGGAGCTTGCATATGTTACGCATTGTTCTTATCAACTGAGTTAAGCTCACGAGGACACTATAATATGGTTTAACATGGATTTAGTTTATCCAATTTTTTATTATATTTTGTATATATCTCTATAAATTATAGGTTGATTGTAGTGACAACGTAACAGTAGCATCAAGTGAAGACAAGTACTCGTCAGAAACACAAATAGAAAAGACATGAACAATAATTACGACAAGGTGTTGTTCTCCGTCTTGCTCCTCTCTCTCTCTCTCTCTCACACTCATATGTTCTCTCACTCGTAGAGTCTCAACCATATCTCCCTCGCAGGTTCTCTCGACCAAACAAGAAGAATTAAGAGTCACACACACATGATCAATCACTAAGTTAGAGAATAAAAGAGAGACCAATGGTATTTTTAGTTTGGATCATTTATTATTTTAAGAAAGTTGTTCTTCTCCCATACAATTTTGCTCATTTCCACCTCAAACTGTCTAAAATAACTTCAACGTGGGTTAAATCACGTTCGGTATCATCAACATCACTTAACTCACGTTGATCCAACGTGAGTTAACTTGCATTGTAAGTCAACGTGAATTAACTTGCGTTGCAAGTCAACGTGAGTTAACTTGTGTTGGTTTAAGGTAAACTAACAAACCATCAATTTTTGACATAGATGCTGTTTTTTTTAAGCCCCTAAACATACTATATGTTATGTTCATTTTTTAAAAGCATGTCTTAGCTTAAAAAGAACATTTCATTCACTAAATACGCTAAATCTAAACATAGAATACGAGAATTTTTTTTAGTTGCATTACATTAAATTACATTCTCTCTAAATATGTGGTATCATCATGATGTTTGATTTAAATTAGATTCTTGAAAGTTTGTCCAAAATGTCGGCATTGAAGTGTCTTATACTTAGTGTAAAAATTTGGCAGTCACTTTGAAAACTCAAAAGAATGAAGAGAGCACTTCACATGTATTCTACTGAATCAGCTATATTGGTTATCACATCGAATTGCCACATATATGATGAGTAGCGACGAACATGAAAGCATTCCAATACATTCTTTTGAACTTAATTCTACTACCCTGCCAACTAATAAGTTTCAATTGATAGATGAACATGACCAAACACAAAATAACATCTTACAAATGGATTACCGTTCGTCACACTCATCTTATACGAAGGAATTTGATATGAAAACCTATATAGTTGATTCGGTAGAATACAAAATGTGTTCTTTTCATTCTTTTGACTTTTCAAAGAGACTACCAACCCTTTACGCTTAGTAGTTCTAGTTAGTGACACTAGAAACATAAAACACGAAAAAACAATGAACTGTCAAATTCCACGTAACTTTGACTGCTTATGGCACTCTGATGCCTTTCATAAACATTAATGGACTTGATAAAGATTCATCTATTTAGTATCGAATTCTGCTCTTCTCCCAACAAGATTCACTCGCGCCCAACTGATTGGACTATTATACCCCTGTGTTAGTTAACCCATGTTGTGTGAGTTAACTAACGCGCCTTAAGACTTTGCGCGACTTAAGTCACACTGCGTTAGTTAAGTTTCGCAACGTGACTTAAGTGTATATATAGCAGAGCAGAACCAAAACACCCATATTTTCAAACTTCTCAAATACGATTTTTTCCCCTTCAAATTCCATTTTCTTTATTCCTGCGCCATTCAAACTCAATTTCTCCCACAATATCAAGTAAGTGTTGCTTATCCTACCTTATTGCATTTTTTTGGTTGAAATTTAAGATATTTTGAAGAAAAATAACATTTTTAGGTTTTTAGAAATTGGGATTGCATGTTAGTTTTGATGATTGTTAAGGATGAATTAAGTTAGGAATTGTATTTTAGATGTTGTTTAGGGTACTATGTGGTAGTTTATGGTTTAGAAATTGTTAGATTTCTTAGTTGTTTGAAAATTGCACTCTATGTGTTTGGTAAAATGTCTCAATGATTTTTGTTTTTGTTTTTTCGATTGCTAATGATGAAATTAGTTAGAATATAGTTTGTTAATGTTGATTATAGTATGTTTGAGAGCAATGTGGTAGTTTACGGATTGAAATGACATTGACACAATGTCCGTATGAAAATGTCTCATTGAACTTTTACTTTTTTAAATGTTGTGAAGATATGTCTCAGATGGATATGTCTAATAGGCCTCGTAGGCCCAACAAAATGAGGGGAGAACGAGAGTCGTCTACTAGTAGTGCACGGAGGGAGAAGCAAGCACTACGCCCTCCTATGGCTGGTCGAGAGAGAGGGGGGCACGAGACTTGGTGCAGTTGATGTTGTGGGAGCCTGATCATCACAGACGGGTCGATCCCACACGGTGGACCCGACACAGTATTAGCAGCATTATGAGGAGCCTCATCTGTATCACTTTGATACGTATCAGCAGCATCAGTATGAGGATCATCAGAAGCAACTTGATATTGAGTAGAAGCAGCTGATATTGAGCAGGAGCAGCCTGATATTGAGCAGTCTGAGCAGCAGGAGGGTGGGGGTCATGCTCAAGGGGTGCCGAGGGTGGAGTACAAGGCCGGACTGGACGGCTATGGAGGGGGGCCTTCTGTGCTCACGCTTTTGCCTCGCTTCGGTGGACACGTGGCATGCAGGATATGGTTCGATGCCAATGTAAGTTTATTTTACTGTTTATTTAACTTATTCTAATTATTATTTTACTTATTTTATGTTAGAAATAATATTTTTGTTAGAATATATTTAATGTTTATTTTACTTATTATTTATTTAACGGTGTTGTCAGAGAGATGGCATGAGGAGACCAGCAGCTTCCATCTACCTGTTAGGGAGATGACCATCACACTAGATGATGTGTCATGTCTCCTAGGCATCCCCATCACTGGGAGGATCCTTCATGATAGAGAGTTAACTCATGACGAGGGGATACAAATGATGCAGGATCACCTACATTTTACAGCGAAGGTTGGTTCTAAGAAGGTGGGAAAACAAGGTGATGCGCATGTCAGTTTCGGTAAACTGAAGAGGCGCTACGAGGAGGTCTTGCATAGGTGTAATCAGCTGATTGAGCCTGACACAGAGGATGAGCATGCGGAGCAAGCTGACGTTAGGATGACCTGCATTAAGGCGTTTTTGTTGCTCTTGCTTTCCTATATGAGCAGCTATCTCTTACCTCTGACTCATCTGTGGCCTCATGTGGTGGTTACATGACCTTGCTTGTGGTAATAATTGTTTTTCTTATTTTTTATTTATTGGATCGTAAATATATAGTTGTTTGTATAATACTTGTGCTAATATAAATTTGTTTCATCGTGTTTTGCAAGGATGAGTTTTTGCGCACTTCAGGAACCTCCTTCCGAGGATTGATAATGAAGATTACGACCCTGATGTTGCCCCGCTTGTGAGTAAATGGAAACCTCCCAGGGGCTTTACTGATCCTGGACACTACAGAGATGCCATTGATTTGTTGGACCATTCTCAAGTCATCTGGAGGTCGTACGAGAGACGACGATACATTACGCCGTTTCAGGACATATGCTGGTACTCCGGATGGATCATGGCCGACAAAGACAGAGGGTCCGTCACTTGCCAGAGCGGGTTCTTAGGCAGTACGGGTATGTCCAGACTATTCCCAGGCCTCGTACACACATTGGGCGTCTTGCGGCAGGGGACGTGCCTATGACCTTCATGGAGTTTGTTTTGCATGTCCTCAGCCAGGAGCAGAGGGGTGATCTGGTTCCGGATGGCGAGTTGTGGGATCATTCTGGGGGTACATGAGATGGTTCATTAGAGTATCACATCCTATTGTGAGTCCCCCTGCGGCTATTCTTAACTACATAGTTGATGTTCATCCTCGTCCTGTCCCTCCTTACGAGGAGGTTATTGTTGAGCAGCAGTGGGTCAGACATCCTCTTGACCCATACCTAGGGCTGGAAATGAGTTGAGTCGAATCAAAATTGTCTGAGCTCGACTCGGCTCGTTAAGAATTGGCTCGATTCGAACCTCAATTCGAGTTTGACACGAACTTTTTTTTCAGCTCAAGTTTGACTCGTTTAAAGTTCACGAACAGTTTGGTTCGGTTCATTAGGTTCAATTCGTTTTTTCAAAGCATATAACTTTAGGAATGAAAATGAGTAAAGTCACTTGAACCACGTAACTCAAAAGTCAAAGAATTTAGCTATTATTACACATAGTAATTAACACTGGTATGCAACCACCAAATCCAGTTTTGCCTTCTTATGTCATTTGTTTCTCTTATTATAGATAGATAATCATATCCTCCATTTTTCATGCATGTTCCGATGCAGGGCTATTTTAATTTTGAAATCCTTAAAAACTACAACACTGTGCACGATGTTGTCTATTAATTTTAAAGTAGCTTATTTCAATCCTATTATTGCTAAGTGTTTGTCTTAGTTTTTAAAGTATTGTATATGTGTGTGTGTGTGTATAATCGAGTTATCTCGTAAACCAAACGAGTCGAACTACTTATAGCTCAAGTTCAGCTCAATTAGTTGACAAACTTAATTTTTAGGTCAACTTCGGCTCATTTGGTTCATGAATCAAGTTTGACGAATCAATTGTCTAATCGAATTACGATCTCTAATTGAGTTGGTTCGGTTCATTGCCAGCCCTACCCATACCAGATCATCATCAACATCAGAGCCAGAGTGGACAGTGCAATGGGGCATCCTGATGTGTTTGGTAATCCAAAGGTCCTTCGCATGATGCAGGGCATCCAGTCCGAGTGGAGCATTCTGGATGAGATGTCGGCTCCGCGGAGGAGGAGTAAGCGTCCACGGGAGTAGGGTTTTATGATATTTTCTAGTTTTTTTTTTATCACTTTTCTAGTTTTTTTTATGACATTGTCGGATATGGATGTAATCGTAATACATCTGCGCTTTTTGGCGTTTTTATAACATTATCAGTTATTTTATTCCTTTATTTTTTGTAATTTAATTATGAGTTAATGCTTGATTGAATGAATGCTTGAATGAATGATGAAAAATGTATGCAATTGACTGAATGAATTTATGAATGAATGAAGAAATCAAAAAATTAGGGAAAATATACGTTTCTACCAGTTCTAGCTTGGTGCACAGACTGGGCGTGAGTTAACTCACACATGTGTAAATTTCTGCGTAAGTTAACTCACGCGGGGTTTTACACTTGTGTGACTTAAGTCACGCAACGTTAGTTAACTAACGCAGAGTTTTACACATGTGTTACTTAACTAATGTAACACCCTACTTCTATTAAAGCGATAAAACACGCAAATAATGCATTCATTCAAGAAATAGACATTACGTTCTCCAAAAATCTCCAAGCATGCATATTATAATTTCTCAAAAACTTTGCAGCGGATAAATAACATACATCACCAAGTAGCCATAGTATAAATATCAAATACAACATCAAATAAACTCCAAACGTCCACATATGAATAAAGTCTCAACAACATAGTCAATCTAAAATAAAGTACAGACCGACAACCTACATCAGAGCCTATACTAAGACTCTAAACAGAGGTAGCTCCCGCTATCCTCAAGCAACTCACAAGCAAGCTAAAAGATGAATCCTGCACGCCGTCTACCCATTCATACAAATAGGTAGGCGGTCCACCACAGACCACTGGGGGTTAGCTTCACATCAATCATAATCAAACATAAACAATCATAAACATTCAAGGATTTCATGCATGACACATATACATAACCATCCCTCTTAAAATATTAACATCACATGAATATTGTCCCCCATTCCATACACATCATGCTATCACAATTCTAACCGAGCATAGCAAGCACATTCAATCTCTAATCAAGTCATTGACATAAGTTCATCATTTATCAACATCAATCAATGAAAGGATTACTCACATTATTTTTATTTAGCCCAATCAACTCAACAAATACAATTCATCATTTCAAAGTATAAGCAAGAAAGTCATCGTCACCAAAAGGTTCATCAAATCACATTCATATAAATCACCCTTCATTATTTTCACCGAGATAAACATCATCAATTAAAATCATCAAATGTACAAGTATCACCATTAACAACAAACATCATCAAGTACACATATTCACATATTCACCAAATATCACCAAGTGTACAATTCACCAAACTCACCGATGCACATAAATCACCAAAGTTCACCAAATACATAATCAAATATGACGCATTTAACAAATTCACCAAATGTATGTAATGCGCCTAGACACGACTACTACATGGACACAGTACGATAACCAACAACAGGTCGTCACCTCATGATGCAACAAAAACATCATATAACCATTGAATACAAGTATTCAAATCATTCCACTTGATATAAATATCCTAAAACCATTTTATTCAAAGTACTCAAATCACTCCACTGGATGTAAACATCCTAAGACTCATGCATGAACACATGACACACTATGCACGTGTTCAACAACAACTCACCAACATCATCACCATTGGATATATATAAATATTCTAAACCATTGAATACAAAGTATTCAAATCACACCACTGGATATAAATATTCTAAACCACCTTCATTTTGCAAATATGCATTCACCATCAATATCACCATCATTTGCATGTAATAATTCAACAACATAATACATCACCAAAACAAACACCTTTCATACATGCAAGCACCACAACTATCACCATCAAATTTGCATATAAGAATTCAACAACATAATTCAATACATGCAATCCCATATCCAATATTAACATTAAGCATATATAAATTCACCATCAACAATCGACATTTAGCATATTCACATCAATATCAACATCACCACAAATCAACAACTTCATACAATTTCTCACAATCAAAACAAAGGAGAAAAGTACATCACATCATGATAAGCATCATGTTCAACACCTATTAATCATTCATACATCTTCATACAATCATATCAAACTACTCACAAAAGATTTGCAAGGTATTCGGTCTTAAAGATCATTTTCTACAAAGTTTGTCTATCATTTCACGACTTTAAAACAATTGTGGCAAGTGAACCAAAATTAAGCAAACAAATTCTAATGCCTCAACTATGTATACTCTTAGATAACATATGAGTGCAGTTGAGTATACATGTGTGTTTCACCGACTAAATACGACGAAATCAAACAAATCACAAAGTCCGTCTCTCTTTATCATTTTTCACAAAGAATGTCATTTTCAAAGCAAAACTAGTTAATACTCATTGAAATCACTCACAACCATTTTTAGAAATCATGTATTGAATAAACAACGTTAACTCTACCCTTTTCCTTGGAGAAAAACATATTCTTAATTATGAGATTAATACAAGATTATGAGCAACACATATTCAAGATTAATACAACTTTTGAATAAACAACTTTTCTACTCATATTCAACACATGAAAAAACATTATCCCCCTTTTCACAAGATTAATACAAGATTGATTATCCAAGGAACTAGAAGAACACTATCCCCCTTTTCCTTTGAGCAAAACATTTTTCACATACCCAAACATTGCATCAAAACAAGAAAAGAGATTAATACCTAACTAATTTTGAGCAAAACACTTTTCACATACCCAAACATTGCATCAACATCAACAACTTAATTATCATCAAATTCACATACCCAAACATTGCATCAAAACAAGAACACAAACCTAGCCTTAGCTTCAATTTAGCTCATTGAATCTCTACCCCCTTCTTGTTCTTCAAGCTCTTCTCTTCTAACCCTTTTTCTCTTCCTCTAGCTCTTTCTCTCTCTACCTCTCTCAAATGTTATGTAAAATGAATGTCAAAACCTTATTTCTTCTAAAGACTAGAGTTTATATGACAATTGCTTTTTTGACTTTCAATACTTCCTAAAAACACAAGTAAAAGACTAAAATACCCCCAGCAGTAGTTAACTACCGCTGACCTGTAACTAAAAAACACGCCGGCAGTTAACTGCCGCTGAGTTTTTTGGTCATTTACTTGTGTTACTAAGACACAATGAATGTCAAAAAAGCAACTCTCAATTTATATAGGCTCCACACTTAACCCTCAAAATGTCTTAATGGGCTCAAAACTCTCATTAACTAACTCACAAAGTTTCTACTTCCTTACAGTTAAAAATAACAAATAGTTACCGGCTATTAACTAATTATCACAACCCACTAATAACTTAGTAAAATGTGTTGGGAGAAGAGAAGAATTCTTTAGGATCAGACGGTTTCTAATTTGACTACTCTTTATTCTGCTACTAGGGCTTCCGCTGATCTTAATTTAATTGTTTGTCGTATTCGTCTAATAAGTGCAAAAAGTGGTTCATTTCCTCTTTTCTATTTGCTACCTTATGTTTTTCTTTTTTCCACATAATATATGTATTTTCTTGCAAGCTCGAACCTCGACCATTGAGAGTGGCTTCCCAACATCAATTAAATTGGGTCTCATGCGTGTTCTTAGCTAACTTACATCACCACAAGAACTTAACGACAAATGACATAAATATGTATGGTTGTCCACACGCTTTTCTCTTTCGGTCGCTGATCAGATAGATATGGTACGAAACTATTCAAGAACACACTGTTTAAACATCTGCCTATGTGTTCTAAAAAGAGTTTAAACATATATCTAGTATATTTAACCATTGTATTACTTTGTTATCTTATTTATCTAGGTAATATTATGTAAAGTAGATACATTGTGTATTTTTATTTTTATTTTTATTTTACATTGATTGATAGTGAATATCAGTTAAACTCTATATTTAATTTAAGGGAAATGCTAATCGGTGCCCCCGAGGCACTGGTTAAGGATACTAAAAAGGGAAATTATATAGTAATTATTGCATTGAAAACTGTGTAATTAATTCATAAATAAGTCAACAAAGTTTCCTTTTATAAGAAATTTAATTACTAACAAATTAATAAGACCATTCACAATCAGGTGGTTTATCTCTATAAAGATTGGTATCTCATAGTTATACGGACCCGCATTGTGAGTTGGTAATTTAAAATAGTACCTATTGAAAAGAGTCACTCACATGAGCAATCTCTCTCATTGCGGTCCCCACATATTTTGATACTCCATCTATTTTACAATGAGTGTTTCTTTAACAAAAAAAATAAAATTGTTTCAAATGAATGTCATGTTCACTTTTTAATGTAAACTTTTTCTATTATAAGTTTTAATTAATGTTGTGTACACTACTACTTCAAAAGTAATATATTATACTTTTGTGAAATGATCTACTAACGAGTTGCCCAAAACACTCTTTAAAAATTTCTAATGAAAAAATTATTTTTTTAAAAAGTCAAAGAATTCAATTTCTAATGCAATAAATACAAATTTTTCATAAAATCTTACCATTTTATGTGCTTAAAGAGTGTCCCAGGAGTGCTAGTTAGCAAATCCCTTCTGGAAAACACACTATTAGGGGTAGTTGAGTAAAACGGTTATGTCTTTTGACAACTTTTTGCATTTTTTAATATGCATGCATAAACCATAAAGGGCACTCATTTTAATACAATGATTTGTGTCAACCAATCTTAAAGATTCATATTAATCTTGCAACCATTCTGTTGTCTTAAATTTGGCTGCATAGTATATCATTATATTTCGCATTGTTCATGTGTTACTCATCACTAACTTGATACATATTACAAAAGCCACTTTCTGCATAAATTGTAAGTATGCATATTATATCATTATTACACACCATTCATTCCTTACACTTTCAGAAGAGCTTGATATGATCAATCATATACTCAGGATACTATAACTTAATTAAAGTTCATATATTTCATATGGTTTCGGCTAATTAGGGTTCTTGCCTTTCAGAAGGTTTTTGTACTTCCCTGAGCTGAACTGAGTTTTCAAAGCAGTGAAAGAAACCAAAATGAGGGAATCTTTCATACCAAGTATCTTGCATTTCGTGTGTGTCCCAATGTTCACCACTGCTGCTCTTTCCATACTTGTGAACCCATCCAGAACCATTGTGTTGCTCACCCCAAGTCCGGTTCCAGCGCTCTCCGTGCTTACCTTCCCACCATGTCTCTCCCTGCTTGATGCCATGAGCATTTAGATCAAAATTTTCATCCCATTTGTCGCCCCATTTCTCCCATCCACCATCTGTTGACCGCTCGGCCCATTTGTCAGTGTATTTTATGCTGCCACCATAGCCGTCATATGTTTCACCCCACCTGACAAAGGAACAGAACACAAAGATTAAAAATAAAGAACAAGCTGTAACTCCTTATTGCTTAGGATATAATAAGATAAACTAGTTTCATTCGTTTGCAGATTCTTCCAGGAAGCTATTTGCAATATTTATCAAAACCTTGGGTAAGGTTTTGGAGGTTGACACAGCCTTGGAATAAGTTAGATTAAAAAGGGAAGCAAAGTGGAGTGTGGGAACTCTCAAAATGACATACATAACAGCTCAGTAAAAACCATTGAGTAGAATTGAATGCATACAAAGAGCAGAAGTTGGAGCCTTTCGCCTATATCATACAAGAGAAATAAGCCTAAACAATGAACGAAAAAACACATAAAGCAATGGAACCTCATATTTGGATAATACATATAAAATTTTGTAAATTACATGAATGCATACCTTAGAGGGTAGATATTATGACTGAATATATATTTTCTTGATTTAATTTTAGTGCAGAAGAAAATATATTTGAGTTTGATAGCATTAATAACACAAATTGAGCTCGAAATAGATCAGTCTATTTCACCATGAGACATACTTATATCCTGTTTGTTTTAAAAAATTTCCATCGCAAGCATTGAGTGAGATGAATTTTTCAATTCCTTTTTTGCAAACAAAGGAATCTTAAACATACATAAGAATGAAAGATCACTAAACCTTTAAGGACCAAATACTATGAAAAGAGGATTAGAGCTCAAATTATAATCTAGTTCTACATTGTTGTTACCTTTCGTGCCAGACATGAGCGTGCCCAGCATCGAGGGGTGTGTTTGGGTCAATGCTGCACCATTTGTGTGCCCATTTCTCAGCTTGACCAGATGCATTGTAATGCTCAAACCATTTTTCCTGCCACTCATCACCTTTACCATTTCTTCCCCATTTGTCTGCGGTTTTCTCCATATGCATTAACCCGTTTTCCTGCCATTGAAAATCATGCTCAGTATGATTTTATTGAAGTATCCAATACTTTCTAGGTTCATAAGATTCATGAATGCACCAAGGCTACAGTTTGCAAAGGACGCTTGCATACCGACTAATTTATGAGGGAAGTTATTTGAAGGATTGTACAAGAGCTTAAGAAACATATGCATAGTAACACTGGCTACAAGAATGCTAATCCGATTTCAGATGATTATAAATATTTGGTCTTAACCTTCTTGTTTCCTGAGTTCGGCCGGGAGGTAAGAAAAGTCTAGCAAAAGATTGTTTCAACCAGGGAACGAAATCGGTGTTCCTGATCGATTCGACCTTAACTATAGTGCATTGAACACGAGACAAATCACTTGGTTTTCAGGTAAGTATATAAAACTATAATAACAAATTAAAATTAAAATCAAAATGTATCAAATAATGCTAACCTGACGCATGGATTCTCTCCAAAATTCACGCCAAACATTTCCATTTGCATCACGTCCAGATTTCTCAGAACCAAGTTCCTTATAGCCAAACTCATCAGAAGCCTCCCAAAACTTCTCTTGCCACTCTAAAGCTTTGTCAGAACTAACACCTCTGATCACTGTCCACCTACAAATAACACCATCAGGTCTTTGCTCAATTCCCGTCTCTCTCCACCATCTCGTTCCATCAGGATTCACACCAATAGGTGATGCTTTACCGTCCATTTCAAGGGCTCGAACTACTTCTGCCGCATGGTCAGAAGATAGCGCATCGCGTTTCTTTTCCTCTTCCACAGAAGGAGACTCTACATTCGAAGAAGCAGTTTGAACCTCTAACGATGACTGGAGTGGTGGAAGTGTAGGAAAGTTTTTGCTTTGAGTAAGTAAACTCTCAAATGGAATCAAGAGAGATTGCGATGACCTTTCCTTCTCGATGACAGGATTGGATAATGTTGGATTAACTGAAGACTTGGTATCTAACTTCAACCCATTAGCATCATTTGGAGGAACATCACTATCCACCGGAGGTGTCCATGACCAAAAATCAGGACCTGGGATACCATCTTTCTGTGTTCCTGATTTTGGCACAAAAAGAGTCCCACTTTGTGTTCCGGACTCTTTCACAAAAATACTATCATTCTTCTTTCCTGAATCTGATTTTGTCAGATCATTGAAAATGAACAAAACAACACATCAACAACCACTAACATCTTTCATGTACAACATTCATTAACTTAGATGAATGAAAAAAAATGAGAGCCTCGTTAGTTTAAGAATTTTTTTTAACTTCAGCATAACTTGTGTTTTCCTTCCATTTTTTACTACACAGAATAACCTTTTCTTAACTTCAATCATGTCTTCAAATATTTTATATAAAAAATAATGAAAATACTACATAATGGCATGAGAAAAAGGGATATGCCCAGCTGTAAACTAGTTTTACACTAACGTCAAATAAAAATTCAATATTGTTCCCCCCTCAATATTTTGCGGTTATTTTACCCATAACTGATCTCTATCAGAAACCTGGCTGACCCCCCCTATAGTGGAGTCTCCCCTCCCAACCACATTTTTTTCGTCTACAAGGCTTAAACCAGAGACCTTAGTTAAGGGATTTGGGTTCAGTTCCACTCAGACCAATGTAATGCTCGTACTTATGTGGCAATGTATGGACTTTTAATTAGAGTTTAGTTTAAAACCAATGATGCACAGATACGGACACCGGATACGACATGGACACTGACACGCCAACCTAATTCGGTGTAATCATATGTGTCTGTTTCGTGTCGGTGTCGAACATTGATGCGTGTCCGACGCCGAGACACTCCTAATCCGAGAAATGTCTGTGCTTCATAGTGTAAAACTAATTTACACCTAATTGCATCCAGATTAAACTCTAACGAAATTTTGGTGAAAATATTTTGCATTTTCACTGTTAGTGTGGAAATAATTTGTACTTTTATATTCAATTTTTACTCTTAATAATAAAAACACATTTTTGATCGCCTAATTTTCATTAAATAAAACAAACAAAAAAGTAGCATTTTTCTAAAAATAAAATAGTCCAGTTGATTTTATAAGCAACTAAGCCATAAAATTCATCTCTAATTCTCTATCACCAAACCATAGTCTACATTATTCAATTAACCAACAAATCCAAAACCCTAGAAACCAAAAAACACAGCAAAAACTCAGATTGAAAGAAAACAAAACAAGCAATTGAAACAAAAAAAGTACCATATTTTTGAAACGTATCTCCCTCAGAACGAACACTATTGCTATTAGCATCCTTAAGAAGCGCTCTAGCAGCAGCAATTGCAGCAGAAGCACGATCAATAACCTGTAACCTCTGAATCCTATCACGTTCCTCACTTGAAACCTCTAGAATCTTCTGAAACTCTTGAGTTTTCTTCTCTAGATTCTCTTCAACGCCGTTGTCGTTGGAAGCGGCGAGTTTGTTGAAGTGGGTTGTATTTCTTTCTCGTTCTATGGCTTTCTTCCACATTTCGAGGTATGATGATGAGGTTGCTCGAATTTGAACCCATCTTGTTTTTCTCCATGGTTGGTTTTGTTGTTGTTGCTGGTGGTGGTGGAGATGGTGGAATGATCTGTATGGTGTGGTTGTGGTGAAAGGTTTCAGGTGGGTTGCCATTGCATGGAGCTTGTGACTGTACTGAGAGAACGGTGAATGGTGGAAAATTTGTGTGTAGTGAAGGACTATTTTTGTTTTCTGGTTGGTGTTTAGTTATTTATATGCTATTTCTATAATTTTTTTTATTTTTTTTGTTAAGTACCTAGTGTTTAGAGCTCCCGCATTTTAAACCTGAAAAAATAAGGTGTCTAAATTTCAAACCCTAACTTTCACATATTTTACGGATTGTTAGATAAGTTCATAGAGATTGAACTGATTATCATTTCTCTGTAATTATTAAGACTAATCTTTTGAATGAGCTAGTTATATAATAAGTAGCAAAGCTCTACTTCAAAGGATACAAAATTATTGCATTCTCATATTAAATTCAAACTAATAATCTCTAATTAATCTGAAAGGGATTTTTATCATTTCATCTAAATATTTTTAGATAAAAAACAACAACAAAGGTTGTTTAAGATTTTTTTTTGTTGAATTGTTAATTTTTTCGAATCAGAAGGTGTAAACATCATCCTATTTATATGTGGTTATTTAAAATTTCGACTCAATTTTGAGATGCATCAGTAAGATAAGTCTTACATTATATACTAACTTTTTTTACAATTGAATCAATTAATTTCATCATTGGATAAAAAATGATATGATGTGACATAATGATTCAATTATAGATAACAAAATTGTGTCTGGTGCAGTATCAATTTAGTTGTGCACATAAAAAAAAGTCTAAAATACGTTGTCTAATGTTGAAAAATAACGGCCTCTCACTTTTTAAAAAAAAAATATATAAAATTATTCAAATGATACAATAAAGATGGTACCATTTTTTCAACATTTTATTTTAGTCTCTCTAAAATTTGTTTTCAATTTTTAATCCATAATATTTTTTTATCACCACTTTTATTCTTTATTTATAAGTCAACTCATGTGTACCATTTGAAATTTTGAATGTCTTTTTTTTTTTTGCAGTCTTGGTTAATACATTGTAGAATTGTCTCTTGCAAAATTTTAATTTTTTTAACATGGGATTAATTAAATATGAATTTTTATGTTAAAAAACTCATATTTAATTCATGTTTTGTTAAAAAATTCTTAAAATATTCTAAATATTTTTGCGAAAATTTATTTGAAAATCTAAAGGATACACACGATCTGACTCAAAAGCAAGAACTAGAAGTGTGGATGAAAAACATTTTGTAAACGAAAAGTCAAACAAAAATTTAGGGGCACTAAAACATAAAATTGGAATATTTATAGGGACTAGAAATGTATTTAACTCTGTAAAAATATTTAAGATATGTTATTTGAACAACCATTTTTTAGACAACTTATGAGACAATAAAATGTAGGCTTAATAGCAATTTTAGTCCCCTAACTTTTCCAAAGTTGCGATTTTCACCCCCTAAGAAAAAAACTACAAAATCGCCCCCTAAGTTTTGCACATGTGGCAGTTTTGGCCTCAAGGCCAATTTTGACTTGGTCTACGCTGACGTGGCACCCTAAGGAGGTGCCACACATTATTATTATTTTTGCCTTGGGGGCCAAAACTGCTACAGTTGCAAAACTTAGGGGCGGTTTTGTAGTTTTTTTTTTAGGGGGCCAAAATCGCAACTTCGTAAAAGTTAGGAGGCGAAAACTGCTATTAAGCCTAAAATGTATACAAAAAATGTAGGTATCAACACAAAAATCCAAGCAATAAATAAAAAAAGAAAATCCGGTGTCGTCGGTTGTGGGCATGGGAGGAAGAGTTGGTAGAGGAGTGTAGGGTTTTTATTACTTACAGTTTCCTTGCAGGAATCAGTGGCAGATAGATGGATGTGGTTACCGGATCAGGATGGTGGGTATTCAGTACGTGGAGTTTATGACATGCTGACATCGCAGGAACAACCCCAGTTACACTCAAATATGGAGTTAATTTGGCATAAACAGGTTCCTCTCAAAGTCTCTATCCTTGCTTGGCGGCTTCTGAGGGATCGTTTACATACAAAAAATAATTTGGCAAACCGTGGAGTTATTCCCTTGGAGGCGCGGTTGTGTATCACTGGATGCGGGCACGTAGAAGATGTCAATCATTTGTTCTTGTCTTGCCCAACTTTTGGTGCCTTATGGCCATTGGTGCGGGCATGGCTCGGAGTGGTAGGGGTCGACTCTCAGGCAACTTCATATCATTTTTTGCAATTCATTAAATACGCAGGTTGCTCGAGATCATGACGATCATTTTTCCACTTGATCTGGCTACTTTGTGTTTCAGTTTTGTGGAATGAAGGGAATGACAGGATTTTTAGAAATAGACAAAGCTCTTTACCACATATGTTAGATAAAGTCAAATCATCTTCTTTGTGGTGGTTAAAAGCTAGAAATGTTGTATTTAGCTTTGGTACTCATATGTGGTGGTCGAGCCCGCTTTCATGTTTGGGCATCGACTGACTTGGTTGTAATCTTGTTTGGACTTTGACATTTCTGTGATTGTTTTGGCACACCTTGTGCTGTAACAATTACGTTGTCCTTGTTAATATAATTCATTTTTGCTTGTTAAAAAAATATATATATACAATGAGAGTTTGTGAAGAGTTGTTTTAAAAGGTGACACAAAATAATTGTATAAATATCATTTCTTAAAATTCTTATAGTGTATCAAAGGGAAAGTGTGTAAAAATGCTGAGGTAAATGTTTCTTTTTCTACAATAATAGCAAGGTTTTGTAAATAAAGACATGAACAAAGATGAATGTGAAGAGTTGTTTGATAAAGTACTTTTTGAAAAGAGAAAGAAAGGAGACATTTTCTTTGGGTTGAAGTTAGGAATGGAAATTTGTAGGCAAGGACTTGGAAGTTGGAAACATATTTCCACTTTTAACGGTTCTCCATTAATTGTTGCTTTACCGCCAATTGCATCAACAGGAGTCACGTGAAAAACCTAAGATAGACTATGACGATTTTTGTTGCAAAAATAGTGGAACTATTTTATTGGATTTCAATTGCAATATTTTTATACAAAAAATTAATCAAAAATATATTTTTTAAAGAAACTGAATGGAGTGTGTTTTCATTTGTCATTTTCTAAAACAAGTTATTTTTACCCAACTTTGACGACAAATGTTAACTAATACTATATTATTTAGATTCTATTGCTATAATTTCATATTCTTCTACTTTTGGTTCCTCCTTTCATCACGTCAGCATAAATTACGTCTCTGTATTTTTAGATTCCTCTCACTTTTGGTCCTTGTAATTTCATATTCCTTCACTTTTGGTCCCTTATTTTACGTGACATGTATGCAAATTCTACTGACGTGGTGGAATAAGGGACCAAAAGTGGAAGAATATGAAATTACAGGGACCGAATCTAAATCATTTTTTTACAGGGACTAAAACTGGAATTCACTAATATTACAGGAATGAAAAGAGGTATTTACCAAAAAAAAATCCTATGATAAATTGATAGTAACATAAGTGTGTGAATTTTAAAGAGTACTTCATATATCTTTGTGGAAAAAGAAACATGAATTTGAATTTTGGTGTTTGGGTTAGATTAGGTGCGAGTAATATTTTTTTTTGTTAATCTTTCGATTCTCGAAAAATAGTTTTTGTTAAACTGCAGTTCATGTTTGAGGTAAAGTTAAGTATAATCTGATAAAAGAAATCTTTCACATAAAAATTGAACTTTGGATTTTTTTAAATAATTCATCCATTAAAAAAACTCATTAATATGGTTACTTTGGGTGTAATATAGTTCTCAGGGGTTAATTAGTATGATGAGCAAGTGGAATCTTTTTTTTTCAAGCAACAAGAAGACAAGTATATATCGTTACTATCAGTGAATTTTACATCAGAAGTACTACATAACAATGATGCGACTCATTTTAGAATTTTCTCCACACGTTCTATTGTACCGACTTTCCCATAGCCCTTACCAATCAATTGACACAAATCAAAATACTTTACGTACTTACCGACTTGCGATTTTAAGATTCCATTTCAAAAATAAAAGAGACAAACAAAAGTTCTAGAACTTGCAAATGAACGGTCTTAAAAGGCAAATTCCCAATAGTCATACTAGGAAGAAAGGCCGACATATATAAGTTGGATGGTAGTATATAGATGAAAATTGAACTCATATTCTTTAATAAAAATAGTAAATAGATGTTAAGTTAGCTTATAACACATGAGCTTACATCGGATAACTGATAATTGATTTTATTTCTAATGTTTGCTAAAACTAGTAGTTGAACTAGCTTATTGATATGAAATGATTTATTCAATTAATATTTTATGTTTTTGTAACAATTAAGACTACATGAGCATAACTAAGATAAATAATGATATGCTATGCTACTTGAAATTGTTTATAAAATAAAGTTATAAGCTAGTAATAATAAGCTATAAATTTATGAGAAAATGACGCTGTTAAATATGTATTTTTTAGTCAAATGAGCCTATAAGATATACGTGTTAAGTTATAAGTTAAAAAAATGGATCTTATCGAAGAATTTTTATTTTCTGCCCTTAATTGAGATAAAAAAAAATACAATTCTACCCTGCTTAAATCCGTGAAGGTCATAACCACATCCGTTGGCGCAAGATCCCCAATCGTCGTAGGAGGTCTGGGAATGGTCTGGACATAGCCGTACTGCCTCATAACCCACTCCGACAAGTGACGGCACATCATGTCCCAGCCGGCCATGATCCATCTGGAGTACCAGCATATTTCACGAAAAGGCGTCAAGTCTCGCCGAGACTCGTACGGCCTCCAGATGACATTAGCATGCTCTATCAAATCAATTACGCATGTGGTAGGTTTCGATCTACCCACAAGCAGGTCAGCACACTCTTACTCTGGCTCAAGCTTCCTCGGAACGAGCTACTTGAAGTGCGCCATAACACATCCTTGCAAACACAAAGAGACAAATATATGTCAGCACAAGTATCATACAAACAACTATTCATTTATGATCCACTAAAAAAACTAAGAAAAAAAATATATTACCACAATCAAGGTCATGTAACCACCAACGACTTTAACAGCTGAGTCGGAGGTAAGAGAGAGTTGGTCATACATAAAAACAAGTTTCATCCCGCCCCATGACAAGTCGCCCAACCTGTCCAAATCCTGAAGCGTAAGCAGCCATAACATATTAACGTTTATGTTGTTCTTGCCGGCAAAAATGGTGTAGCCAAGCAAGAGCAACAAAAACGCCTTAATGCAGGCGATCCTAACAACACTATGCTCCTCTGCCTCCTCCTCATCAGCAGGCTCTTGCAGATGACTACACCTATTTAATTAACAGTCTTTCATAACACCTCTTCAGTTTAGTGTAACTGACATACCCACCACACTGTTTTTTCACTTCAGTCGTCGCCTCCGCCTCTGTAAAACATAGCTCCTCCTACAGCAGCTCTATGCCCTAGTCATGAGATATCTCCTCCTCCTCAATGAGCCTCCCAATGATGGGGATGTCTAGAAGACACACCACATCGTCTACTGTGATAGTTATCTCCCCTACATGTAGATGGAAGCTGCTGGTGTCCTCATGTCATCTCTCTGATAAGGCACAAATGAGTCTGTGAGTGATGTTGTCGTACCCAGTCTTAAGGAGGTGGGCAAGAACGGATGTTTTCACCGGCGTCCAAAACCATTCATTTCTATCTTCCGGCACCGGCACTATCAAGTTACTAAGATTAAGCTTCTTCCTATGCGAGACACTAGTTACCATGTGCGACTTTTGAAACTGAAATACAAAAGCAAAAACAAAAAACAACACGGTTAAAAAAAATAATAAGTAAAATAAATATTAAACTTTAAAAAAATAATAAGTTAAATAAACATTAAACTTTAAAAAAAAAACAACAACACCGTTAAAAAATAATAAGTAAAATAAACATGAAACATTCTAACATAAATTTTAATTCTTGCGTAAATCAATGTCTCATTTTTCTTTCTTTTTAACCAATATAATTTTCAACTTTTAGCTCGAATAAGTATCACAAGATATCCTCACAATTTATGCTCGTAAAGCCCGTTGTGAGACTAAAACTCAAGTCACCGACATGATTAGATGGATTGACTATCTTCAAAATGGACAACTTCAAGAATTCAATCCAAATTAATTTTTATATGAGATTTGTTTTGCAAACCTTCTTCACAATACGCTGCTAACAATGTCGCATATTCTAACAATAAAAGGATATTTTTATATCCACAAGTCATTGTTCAACCGATAAAATGTTAAAATTGTTAAACTAAACCTATGATCGAAATTCAAACCCCAAAACTTCCACTTATGCATGTGTGAGTTTATAATGACTTTGTTATTTTGTCTATTAAAGAACGGATCATTTTGATTTATTTTTTTGGAAAACAACTTTATTGTCATTGCATTATTTTACTTTTAATTTTTTTTCTTAATGAAAGTCATATTAACATAATAATATATATATATATTCAACAGAAGTTATAGAAATAGACAAATAGTACTAGGAATGAAACCACGTGTTGTGCCAAGAGATGCAAGAGAAAGTTCATTTTGTGTTGGAGGATCCGATGGCTTACAAGTGTTTTCTTCATGCAACAATTCAATCCCTTATATCCCTACCATACATCCCACCACCAACCATAATTAGCATTAGCATTTCAAATTACCACCACCCTCAACTTAATTACTACTCCATGATTATTAC
>Ga0315913_1000598_pt1 | contig 33763 bp, 16 predicted proteins | sample MpolsnodulesMG_FD_207736 | JGI IMG/M metagenome (GOLD analysis project Ga0315913, IMG submission 207736) | Medicago polymorpha root nodule microbial communities from Los Angeles, California, United States - small nodules | ecosystem: Host-associated > Plants > Roots > Nodule | place: USA...
GAATGCTAATTATGTTAATATCAATAAGTTAGTTATAAATTAATTAGGTGATTTGTCCCTATAGAAACTATACTTTATTATTCATTTTACATCTTTTATAAGAATGACTCCTTACAAGTTTTAATCACTCTCAGGCTTCCAAATCTCTATTAATCATTTCTCTTGAAATCCTCTGATTACTAAGAAGCTAATCATGTATTAAATTATTATGACAGCGGAGACCAAGATTCTGTTGTGTCATTGCTGGGTTCTCGAACACTCATTCGTGAACTGGCTGATGACCTGAAGTTCAAGATTATAGTCCCATATGGAGCTTGGTTCCGCAAAGTCCAGGTATTTATATTTTTTTAACAGTTTAACCATTTTCTGCATTTCGAAAAAATAAGTTCAGTATTCTATAGTATGGTTATGCAATTTTTTCGCTCCAGTTTTCCAAATCAACAGTGGTTTTTTGTCACTGTTATCAAATAAAGGCTATAGTGGTGCTATTGCGTAGTGGAATTTAAACAAATCATTATTGTTATGAGATACGCTATTTAGCAGTGCTATAGCATTGTAGCTTTGTAGAATTTAAACAAACCATTATTTTCTGCAATTCGTGGTTGACATCACTGCATTGCATATCTATGTGTAGGTTGGAGGTTGGGCAACTTTGAGTATGGAAATTTGTTAACTTTCGCCACTATACAGGGAGCAGCTCACATGGTACCCTATGCACAACCTTCTAGAGCACTGCATCTATTCAGTTCCTTTGTGAATGGTAGGAGATTGCCATACACAACAAGACCTTCAATTGAAGGATGAAAAAAAAAATGGATGATGAGTCTGCCAACTCTATATAACATGTGGAAATAGCAGATTGTTTGGTCCATTTGATTATTATTAGATTTGAAAAATTCATTGCTTAAAAGATGTAGCAATGAAAAAGAAAATTGTTAAAAGAGTGTTTCTTTGTATGCAAACTGCATTTGGAAAATAAATTTATAAGGGGAATCAGGTAAATACGTTATTCCATTCTTTTTATTTTTTATGATATTTATTCACCATATTGTCCTTTCAATTTGTTCTGAAATGCCTTCAGTTTGGATCAGTTTTTGACTTGAACCAATCAACAACATGGGTGATAACAGCAGCAAGTTCAGAAAGAAGCCTAACAGGGATTGATAAAGATATGAATCCAAGTTTACAAGCACAATTTTCAACGGTCACTTCAAGAAACGGTCTAAAAGTCTTTGTTTGTATTAAGAGTACTTCGAATGTAGTGTTTAAAGTAATTTTTTGAAATGTGTAGACACGAAAAACTTCCACTATTATTGTATTTAAAGTTATGACATTTGAAACTATACGATGTATTTTTGTTTTTCTCTACTACATTTACATTGTATATGACCCGTGCCTAAATTTTTTGTAATGTACCAGCATGATTTGTTCCCTTTTTTAAGTTGTATTATTATTTTTAACATTGTATTTGCACAAACAGATTATTAATTACAATATAATTGAATGTTTTATTTGCCATCAATATGACCCGTGCGGCAGCACGGGTGCAAGGTCTAGTTATACAATAGTTTTGCATCAAAACTACTTTAAAATTGCAATTTGTAGATAACTTCACTTCAAACTCTATTTTAACCAAATTAATGTTGTAAAAATAAATTTAAAATCCCTTTTGACAAACTCTCAAAGGTCCAACACATACTAATAAAGTCTTACTGAGAACATCATCAAGGTATACAAGTAAACCTTAAAAGTCAAACATCTAGGAACATGTACAAGTACAGCAATCTAATAGTAAATATCAAAGTTACAATTAGATAAAATCTAGAATTAAGGAAATAGCATTATCCAAGAGTATAATCAAAATAAATGTTCTTTCCCCAGCAATGGCAAATAAAGAATGCCTTGTCCTCATTAAACTGAGCTGACCTCTAGTATGGTCTATATCGCATGGAACGTCTAAACCTTGGAGCGCTTCTGCAAACCAAAACGATTTAGTCATTACATATCAGTAAAGGAAGTGAAGATTGCAAAAAGAATGACTACAGCATGGATGCTTATATGGTTTCAAATTGACAGAAGCTTTTTTACTGTTGAAAAGAAATGCCTATTTGATTGCAGAAAATAATATTCGGTTTCCATTTTTACTTTAGTTTCTATTTTACTTTGTTGCACCGACACTTCAGATTGAAGGCATGTCCCAATGTCCAACACATGTCATGTCAGACACCGACACTCATGATTACATTGAATTGTGTCATTTTCTCAAAATTTGATTGGTGTCGACGTGTTCGTGTTAATGTCGTTTCCGGTGTCCGTGTCCGTGAGATGTTTTATAAGAAATAGTGAAAATGACTATTTGTTGTTTTCACTATTTCTTATATAAATCTTTGAAAACAGGAAACAAAATGATACTTTTAAACAGGAAATAGGAAATGAAAATACAATATATTTTCTTAAACCAAACAGTTCCTAATTATCTTTACAACCAACATTGGGGTGGTGTGGGGTGGGGCAGGGCGGGGGGACTCGTTTTTCATTAGCGTGGTTGCAATAGAGTAGATCATTTTTTAAACTTTTTTACCTGAAATTGAGAACTTAACGTTTAAAATATTGAAGGCGAAGAGATCTTTAATGAGAAGTATTCGAATCACAAAAACAAACCCATGTTTTTGTAAAAACCAGTTATAGCAAAAGTTCACCCACCACGTAGCAGAGACAAATAAAAGCAACAACCCCCATTTTTACTCATCAAATAAAAGGTTGAAAATAAAAGACAATTTAATTTCAGAAAAATAATCTGTTTTCATTTATAATTAGAAAAATGTCACTTTATTTTCACTCTGCATCCTATTTTCAAATGTTTGCAGAAGAAATAGTAAAAATGACTTATTCATTGTTTTCACTATTTCTTAAGTTTCAACTAATTTTTTACTCATTAAAATCCAGGTTTTTCAAGTTTCTGGTATTCACTTACCCATATCCAGGTCTAGGATACAATGGAGGTGGCCTCCTGGATCTTAAAACATAAGTGTTTCTCCAACGAAGTTGGTTCATTCCAGGAATATTTGTACGCTTAGGACAGACCTGAAGTGCAAAGTAGAATTTAAATATACAACACTAATGTGAAAACTAACTGAGAGACAAAATGCATTTAGATTGATTGTCTGATACATACCTTAATTTTCCGACCGTAAAGCTCAGACTCATTAAGTAACAGAGCTTTGGGAACAGCGTCAATGTTCTGGAACTCAACATACGCACATCCTTTGGGTAGACAATATTCGTTCAAGAGAATCGTGACTCGACTCACAATCCCACATGACTGAAAATGCTGTTTAACAACTTTGGCTGTACATGCATAGTCAACCTGCATCACAAATATATTCAGTTGAGGATTTAAAAAGTTATAATGAAGTTACAATTTCCGATAAAAAAATTAATTCAACATGCAGTACAAATGCGATAATAAGACATCACAACTGTCAAGGTATCAAATACATGGACATGTGTGTGGTCCTGTGCAAGTAGCAAGAGGAACGTGCAAAGCTTAAATTGAAAATAAGCACTAAGCAAAGCTTAAATTGAAAATAAGCACTAAAATGTAGAACAAGCATTATAAAGTTAGACAATTAGCCAAGCAGGTTGGGCATTCATCTCTTTATATTGATTTGTGGTTACGGTCTCTTTGACTTTACAGTATGTTCCCACGTTGGATAAGATATGGCCGGAGAATATGTTTATAAGTGGTGGGCAGTCATCACCTAACAAGTTGGTTTTGTAGGGTTGAGTTAAACTCGACCCAAATTCCAAGATGGATTGGAGTCTATACAAGATCCATTGGGCCACATGTTATTGGGTCTCCCAATCCAAATTCTAATACGGCAAGAGATGAAAATCGTTTTGAAATTCTTATGAATGGTCAATGTATATTATATACTATATAGTCTACACAAATCAATAGAGATTACTTAAACTTATTTCAGCAGCCAAAAAGCATATTTCCTTAGAATCCAAGATTCAATTCCATTCTAAAATCTGCAACCAAAGGAGGAGGTATCTTTAATTATTATTCTATTGGAGGTAAGAAACAGACGAATATACAACGTAAAACTACTGAACTCTTAAGGTTATGCTTCCTGGTTCTGTTCATGTTGTTGATGGTGGACAGCCAAACATCCGCTGTATAAACACACAGTTGCAGCCATGGTAAAGCCATGGCAGGCATCCCTTCATAAATTGGCTATGGCAGTTGACGAAAAATCCGCCACGTCATTCTGCCATGCCTGCAGTTTAACAACATTGGTTCAGTCAATGCACGCATTTAGCATATGCAAGATGCATGCGGCTCGTGCATCAAGCAAGATTCAGTGACCTCTTTTGGCACCATTGGATACACTTCAAGGAAATCACATTTGTGGAAAAGCAGGACTCCTATTGTTGGGTATTTAGAAAAGGTATACAATGCAGCGTATTAAACAAAATGGTAAAATCTGAAGCTTTTCGATAACCTAAAACTACAGAGCCATGCTTAGATAATATTCTAATTGGCTGCATCCTTTGAACCAAAGGATTTCAGTCTAGCACAAAACAATCAGCACGCATGTCAAGTATGTAAATACCGACAGACATATAAAACAAAATCTAAATTGATGTCGCATCTAACTATAGTGAAAATGAAATGAACAGAGGCAGAATAGCATCTTACATTTCCAACATAGATAGAACGAGCATCAACTTCTTCCGTCACAGCCTGACTTGCAGATGAACCAGATGAGCCTTCAAATCAAAATTACAAATTAAAATATCATTTAACAGAAAGATATTTATACTGTTCTTAAACGCCTCAAATAAAATATAGTATAAAAATATTAACAAACAGCATTAGAAATGACAAGTATCTTATCCATTATATATGCCTTATGCAAAGAAGCCCATTTCTTTAAGTTGACAATAAGTTATGAAGCATAGACACTCCTCGGATTACACGTGTCCGACACCGACACGACACCGACACATATAATTTCAATGAATTATGTGATTTTCTTAAATTATTAGCGGTGTCGGCGTGTCAGTGTCTGTGTCATGTCTGGTGTATGTGTCCATATCCATGCCTCATAGACAATAACACAAGATTAGAAATCAAACAGCAAACTATATAAACTATTGTGTTAACCTATTTATCACACCTTCCCTTCATACACACCCTTCTACTACTTTCTCTACAATCTCCATTACCGACAACTGCTAATAGGTCTCATTGTCTACCAAAGGATGGCGCCATTTCATCTTCCTTTCACACCCCTCATGATGTAATATTTTTTCAATAAAATTAACATCAAAGAATGTTGTTGTTCTTTTCTAGCAACAAAAATTCCATTTATGCCGGCATTAAATAACCATATTTGGCTTCTCCTACGCCCATGTTGGGCTCAACACTATTCGGACAAAATATAATTTCATTTTCCACTAAGCCACCAATCCCTCTCCCTGAGTTGAGATCCTCTCCATTTCTTCAAAGATATATTCATCTCCATTACTATGACTTAGGTGTATAAAGGCTTAATTAATGTCACCAATTTTGAAAATGTTTGTACGGTTCAAATCCATAGTAATGGACTTATCCATTAATTTTGATAAAGGGAGAGGATCTTCATTCCTTCTCCCCAACACAAGCTCTCGCACGCACAACCAATACTCCAAACAAAGTGTAATTTTCAAGCGATATATAAACCCAATATTTAAGAGGAATTATTTTCTATGGTTGAACTCAATTTTCACAAAGTTCATTTCATAAATTTTCAATCTTTATTTGCAATTATGAAATGTTAATTCCCACTAGATTTTGTTTTCACCAACAATCAATCCCACTTAAAAATTCCAATTTCATTCAAAAAAAACCTAAATTTTCCATATCAAAGTTAAATTGAAAGCAGGTGTAAAATCATATCACATTCATAGCAAAAATTCTAGACCATACCTTGGACTGAAGATGCGCCTTTTACGAATTGCATCGTTTTTCGTAATGTACCTTTGAAAGAAGATGCGCCTCTTACAAATGTTGTAACAGCAGGATCTGTATAAATATCCTACTAGCACCTTACCACGCCACGATCGTTGGTGATTTTTCAGTAATCTTCGATACTAATCTTGGTATTATGAAAGAGAAGAGAACAAGCAATCTGAATTACCAACAAATTAAATCAATGCATTGATGAGATATACATTTAATCACAGTACACAATTTCACAAGATAAAGTATTCCAACACGAATACGAACAGAGGGGAAAAGAGAACTTCACATGCACAAGACAAACGGCACAACGAAGAACGAGAGATTTATCAGTACGGGGTGTGAGAGAGAGGAAGATATAGAACAACCCAAGTTGAGAGAGTAAAAGTGACGTCAAACTTTACCATTGGTCCATTCCTACAATTAAGATAAGATCAACTTTGATTATCGTCCCTCTCGTACGTTTGGTACATTATCTCACATTTTATACCGTAAATTGTATAACTAACATAATTTTAGATTTTTGTAAAACAACGTAATTTATCATACTTTTTGTTGACGATATAATAAAACCACTTCTAATATAATATAATCTACCTATTGTTATATAAGAGATTATGTTGTTTTGCTAAACTCTACATTTATGTTAGTTTTACATTTTACATTAAATAAAGAGAAAGATACTGTACCAAATTAAGAAGACAAACAATATTAGAATTAATTTAATCATATTAGTAAGGAACAAACGAAGTTCGCAGCCTAGCTAAAGGTTAGACGATTTTCCGGAACGTGGTTGACCATTCTCTGTAGAACCCTTTTAAGACTATTTTACTCTCTCAACATGAGTTGTTTTTCATCTTTCTTTCTCTTGCACATGTTGTCTTATTAAATCTCTCTTTTATCATTTTGGCATTTGTCTTGTGCACGTTAATCTCTCTTTGTTCATGTTCACATCACATCCTTGTTAGTATGTTTTATCTTATGAAACTATAGACTCTACTTCGATGTATATCTCAGTCATTGAATTAATTTGTTAGGAACTTGGCAATTCAAATTTTTTGTGCTCTTATCACTTTCTATACCAATATTATTTTGACAAATAAATCAGACATTACAAGAAAAACACAAATATCACTAATGATCATGGGGTGGTGTGGTGAAGCTCTAATAAGTTATTTATACAGAGCATGTCATTACGACATAGAATGCAAGTTTGATACTTTCCCCATCTTTTATTAAACTTAATTTTTGCACAAGATAGGTGGGAGCTTATGCATAAGAACATTCGCATGAGAGGATGTATGAGAGATGTAATATAAAAACCATGTAGACAGACAGAGCATAATATAAACATTCTTGTTTGGGAATATTATTAGACAATGAGAAGTTTGGATACAATCAAACTTTCGATTGATTCAATTTCAAGTACCTTAAATCCCATGGATGTAGATGTGGTCTGTTGAATTGCATTTGAAAAGCGAACCTACAAAAATCATAGATGAAGACAGTCGCTTTGGATTTCATCTAATTTCATTTGGAAAAGGAAACTATAAAAAAGCATATTGATTCTTATGGAAATAAAAGGAATAACAGAGGCTATTCAAACAAGCAAGTGTCAAAAGTGGTATCATGGATTTTCAATTTGTGGGAGATAGCCATGGGATCTGTGGTGGGTAGGAAAATCATTTGGTTGGCTGTAGTGTTGTCGCTACCGGATGGAGGAACAAGGAGAAAAACCAAAAAAACATCATATAAGAATGCCATTGCGGTCTATGGCGGTGCCAAAAAAATCCGCCCCACATTGGGCCGTGGCCGCCATTTAACAACACTGGTTGGTTGAATATGCTACCAAACTCTTGATATCCAGAGATGAATGCATGTGCTTAGTAGGACTCTGCTGTTCAAACTTCAAGCTCAAAGGACTGTTAAATAATGAAGCACGAACACAGACATCGAAAACGACACTGACACGGACACGACAATACTGATAAATTTTTAAGAAAATTACACAATTCATTGTAATCACAAGTGTCGGTGTCAGTCACGACACGCGTCGGACACCAGAACACGCTTTTAATCAGAAGTGTCCATGCAACAAAGAGTAAGACATATAATATAACAACCACTCGTGTGTTATAACCTAAGAACTAAAGTTTTTGGGATAGTACATTCATGATAATTATCATTATACTTGTTCAAATTTATATAAAAAATTGAAGATAAAATAATGAAATCAATAAAAAAGACAAGTAAAAAGAAACATGCAAACAATTGATGAATGATAAGGTGTTGAAAACATAGACAGAACATGATCAAATACCTCTTCCTCTTCATGTCCCAATGAAGGCGATGATGAAATAGGAAAATACGGAAACCGAGGATTTGTGAACCTTGTTTGGATGGTGATGGCGTCTTGTCCATGCCGGAACAGACTTTAGGTTCCATCTTTCTATCTCCTTCAACCCCAACGCAGCGGCGAATATGAGTCAAGTGTAACTCACTCAACAAAACCATTGATTTTATTTTTGGTTTATTTCATGTATGTTATATGGAAATTGAAAATATTTCAAAATAAAGTGGTCTACGGTTTTTAGAAGACGTAATAAGAAATGTAATGATGATCTTAAAAGATATGCTAATTGTCCTCGTGAGTTAAGCTCAGTTGCTTGGGATAATGTTCAATTTATGTAAGGTTTGGGGTTCAAATCTCGGCCACTACCAAAATGAAAGATATGATAATTTTATTAAACTAATTTTATTTACTTACTATTGGTGTAATATTTTGGAAATAGTATACACTATTAATTAAAAAGTACAATTGGAAGTAAGATAATAAATTTGCACCGAAAGAAATTTTTATTGCTAAAGTGACATTCATTTTAAGACGGAGTAGGCATGGCAATGGGGCGGGGTGGGGATAAGTTTTACATTTTCCGACTTCCATATGCTTATTCGTTACCCTACTCATATCCAACAGGGATGAGGAATTGATTCTCATCCTCGATCCTTGAAGGTTCGGGTATCCCCGCACCATTCACATTCAATAATTTTTTTTAATAAAAAGAAGTTTTTCCAGCCCGAACCTAATATTGTAATGCATAAAAGTTGTTTCTATCTTTTGATTAAGTAGTAATTTATGTTTTGAGAGATGTCATTAGTTTTTGTAAAGCACCCGTTCAGTTTAGATTACATACTCCGCACAAGTGTGTTGTTAGGAAGGTTGTGAAGTTTGGAGTCAAGTTTTGTGTTTGGGTCATGGAAATTTGTTCAAAATCTATTTTTTAGTGATTTGATTCGATTCATCTATATTTTGAATCGAATCATTCAAGCTCTCTAGTGTTTACTTCATGAAAAGTGAATTTAAATCAAATCAAATTGTTTTGAATAGATTAAAAGTTGTTCTAGAAGTTCTGATTCGATGCAAAGTTTCTTTGAATCGTTTCAAACTTCATTTGGAATTCCTTAAATTGATTCAAAGATTCTCTAATTATATTTAATCTTCATGACAACCCGAAGTTCATATTTTACATTATTAAATCGATTCAAGACTTTACTGATTCGACTCAAACTCATTTTTCAGTATTATTTTATGTCAAACTTACTCTTATCTCACTTATCTATATCTACTCGTTCTCTCATTTATAGAATCAATTTGCAAACACAATCTAACGTCTCTAACCTCTCTTTTTCTACAACTTTCTTCAGATTAAACACTTTTTCTAAAAACTCTCGTAGGATTTGAGATCTAGATTGTTAGGGTGTTGTAGGACTTGTAAGTTTGGTTTCTTTCAAGGATCTGGCTGGAGCATCATGGATATAAAGGAAAAGAAGGCATTATTCACCTACAAAGGTAATTATGGGGGTTGTTTCTCAACAACTCAAAGTTTAAGGAGATTGAAATGGAGGCATAGCAAAGACGAATTCTCAAAGTAGAAGTTCAATGGATTGCATGCAAGCTTGAGATTCGAAGATCTTGTGGCTGTCCAAATTCAAGTGGTCTTGAAGATTGGATCTTCTGTGATTTCTTAGCATAGAAGATTAGGAATCGAAGGAATCTTTGTAATCATACACTTATAAACATTTTCATCATAGTGAAAGCTCATAGAAGAGATGTATTCTACTACGAAGAGAGGACATATCCCTAGAGAGGACGAATAGCGGGAAGCTCTATAAATCTCGGTGTACTTCTCTCTTTTATCTTTTTACTTTCAACAATTTTATTGTAATATATGAATCTATTGAATGAATTGATTACCATTTGATTGTGATTGTTTATTTTGCATTAATCTAATCTCAATCTCCTTGATAGAGGTTTTTGAACATTCAACTTATTCACAATTAAACTTGGAAATTAAATTCAAATAATTCATTCATATATCAAGTATTCAAATACTTAGTTAGCGAGTGTGATTTGTATCGATTATTGTATTGGTAAAAAATTTCATTGGTGAATTTCTTATTTATAGTTGAGTTGTTATTTCACACATTGATTTATACTTAGTTAGACTAACAATGCATTATCCAACAAAGAGACCATGTCGATCGATGATGGCTATATATAGTGATGGAGAAGAGAGAGACCGATGATGTGAAATGTTGAAAGAGGAGAGAGAGAGAGAGAGAGAGAGAGAGAGAGCTCAAAGAAGTGAGTGTCGTCTAAAAGATTGAGACTCTAACTGCGTGGGTGAAATGGTTTATGGTTTAAGTTTTATTTATATAAAAGAAGTAATAAAAAAAAAATCTACATTTGAGACGGGTTTGAGTATGGGTCAGGTTGGATACATATATCTATGTTACCCGTTCTGTACCCATGTTCTGAAATTGGGGAAAACCAAAACCCATTTTCAAACCTAGTCAAAGCGGCGAAATCCCATCCAATCGGTATTTGCTTAAAATGAGGGGGAGTACAATGTCATATCGATTTCCTTAAAATGAATGGAAAATGTCATTTAGAAAGAGATAGATACAAAAAAAGAATAATAGTTAATGGACTCCACCACTAAGTAAGTCTCATCACCGTTAATTATTTATATTATTTTCGAAATATTTTATGTTTTTAACTCTCCTAATAGAAGAAATGGAGATGAAACTAAATGAAAAGTATCATAACTTTAAATTAAACCAAGCTTTATAAAACACCATTATCTTAGAAGTTATGGATATTTTAAAAAGTTGTCTGATTCTATTAAATTCTCAATTTGATCCATATATTTAATCATTCGCTATCAATTAAATCTGTATCAATCAATTTGGTCTTTATATTTTAACAAATTACCATCAATTTGGTGCATATATTTAAACAATTTTACTATCAATTTGATCTCTATCTTTAATCACTTACTATCAATTTAGTTCCTACCATATTTTCATAATCATTAATATAAGTAAAATTGACAGATGCAATAACCTTTTTGAAATATTCATGACCACATGAACCTATTGAAAATATTCAAAATTCGTCATTTTCACTCAAATGGGTTTCTTTCTTAAAAGTTCTGATTTTTAAATTTTCTTATATTAAGGACGGATGGAAGTAATTCACATTATCATATGTTAATCCCTCGTATAAGTAGCCTTAGCCAAATTTGATTTCGTCACTTCGCTATTTCTTTCTTGTATTCTTACTATTTTTATTAAATACTTTCTTAATCTTTTACTCTCATTTCCTTGATCTTTCAAATTATTTTCTTTTATCTTCAACGTCATTAGCATGTCTCAGTCTGATTGATAAAACCTTTCTCACAACTACGACAATGATGAGGAATCCATTATCAATTTTTCTTTTTCTTTGGGTTGGCCTAGTGGTATTGACTTGAGACTTTAAAATATGTTCATCTAAAGATCTCATGTTTGATTATCACTAGTGTGAAGTTTTGTGGGTTAAGTCCATAGTGAGACATCGGCTTTAAATGGGACTCCGACAAGTGGAATGTGGGATTAGACGCATCCGATTAGTCAGTCCTTAATCGGATGCCGAGTTCTCAAAAACAAAAACAAAAATCTTCCTCCTTTTGCTCATTCAAAACCCGATCATATGAGTTTGTTGAATCTCTCTTCAACTTATGATTTATCATAAGGTATGGTGTTTCTTGAATCTTACATCGGTCCAAGGGAACTCTTTAGCTTGCCTTTCTTATGTGATTGGTTCACCATAGAAGGAAGATCAGCCAATTTCCGAATTTTCCCTCATGCATCCAATGCCTAATTACTTGAGGTGGCTGGCTTGGCTAGGGATTTCTCATGCACAACAATGGAAGACATAGGGTCTTTATGACATGGTTAATTTGTCAAAGATATACATCAAGTTTGACAAAGGTGACGTAAATGTGAACTAGGTTGGAGAGCTAATGACAACCCGTTGTTTCAAAATAAGTCTAATATCTCATATTGATTTAATTCAACATGACCATGCAACTTTATAGTCATTTTTCATCAAGAGGCCTAAAGATATATCTCCTGTTATGAGGAGGGACAGATTTCATCTACGACGCTCATGTCCCTCAGCATGATTCATCAAGTACCGATTAGCCAACGTTATGGTTATCCTTATACAGACTGTAACACCCTATTTCTATTAAAGCGATAAAACACGCGCGAATAATACAAATATTCAAGAAATAGACGTCACGTCTCCAATAAACCTCAAAAAACATGCATATAAAAATTTCTCAAAAATCGCAGCGGATATATAACATACATCTCCAAAATATACATGTCATAAACTCAAACATACATCACCATATAAAATCTCCAAATCCCGACAAGTGGGTAAAATCTCAACAACATAGATCAATGCAAAATAAAGTATAGACCGACAATCCTACAACAAAGCCTATGCTAAGACTCTAAACAGATAAACGGACGTAGCTCCCACTATCCTCGAGCAACTCACCAATCAAGATAAAAGATCACTCATGCACGTCGTCTACCCATTCATATAAACAGGTAGGCGGTCAAAGACCACATGGATTAGCTTCACATCATCATAATCAACATAATTAATTGAAAATGTACTTATCAAATTAAACTTCAAATAATTCAGATTAAGAGATAATTCACTTCAACATTATTCATCAATACCAACGAATTCACAACATCACAATTATGCAAATCACCAATCACATCAACACCAAGCACCAAAACGACTAGTACTCATGCCACGACGTACAATGCTCCTACACACGACTCCTACATGTATGCGGTACCGTCACCAACAACGTTTAGGCCGTCACCCCATGATGCCAACAACACATCATAATCACCTCAACCGGATATAAATATCCCACAACTATGAATGCATGAACATATGACACACTATGCACATGTTCAACAACAACTCCCAACATCATCAACATACATGCATTCACCAACAATATCAACATCATTACAAATCAACAACTCTATACAATTTCTCACAATTCAAGTAAAGTAGAAAATCTACCATACTATGATAAACATCATATTCAACATCTATCAATCATTCACACATCTTCATATAATCATATAAAACTAATCACAAGAGTTTTACAAGATATTCGACCTTAAAGGTCATTTTCGACAAAGTTCGTCTATCGTTTTTCAACTTAAAACAATTGTGGCAATTGAATCAAAACTAAGAAAACAACTATAATTCCTCAACTATGTATACTCTTAGATCACATATAACTGCAGTTAAGTATACATGTGCGTTTCACCGGTTAATTACGACGAAATCATAGAAATCACAAAGTTCGTATCGGTTCTCTCATATTGCAAAACCAATTCATTTTCAAAAAAAAACCAAGTTAGATTCATCATATCATAGGTTAAATACTTTTAAACACCTTAATTAAACTCCTAATACTCAAGTTTTGAAATTTGGAAACAAACCATAAGTTTTGGGTTGACTTAGAAACGGTTATGCTGAATTTTCGTAAAATTTTACCAAGACCTCCTTGGAGTGTTTTCATCATATCTCAAAATCCAAAAATCATTTTGATGTCAAACGAAAGCCATTGGAAAGCTAACTCATTTATCTAAAACTTTCACGTTTACACCAAATGGCAATTCAAAATATAAATGTATGAAAAGACGCAAGAACGCGAAACAGGGAAAGTTGTCACTAAGTAGCTCGCTTTTAGCGAGTTTCTGGCCATAAGCGAGTTATTTTCAGATAGAACTCGCCATAAGAGACCTTCAAGCGAGTTTCATTCTGTTCTTACGGGTTTTTAACCATTTTTCACCCAAAAACCCCAATTTTGATTCCCCCAATACCCTAATTCGTCCCCAAAGTTTGTTTATAGGTTTATGTACACTAAAAGGCTCTCAAAACATATCAAACTTGAAATCCAATGTCATTTCAACACAATTCATCAATTCAACCATTTTCACAAAAACCCTCAACAACAACTCAATTCACACCACAAATCCATGATTATGAACACCAATAGTATGAATCATCAACAACAACATCTCATAACAACAACAACAACAACAACAACAATTAACCATGAATTCGTCAACAAAACCATACTTCACCAATTTTGAGCAAAACACAAATATGTATGTATATACATAGACATGTAAAATTCAACATTAACAACTTAATTATCATCAAATTCACATTCCCAACCATTGCATCAACATAAGAGCACAAATTTCACCAATTAAATTCACAATTAATCACTTTTCACAAATAAGCACTTTTGAATATTTGTAGAAAAGAGATTATAACTTAAAGATGAAGGTGAGAAAAACACAAGAAGGGGGGTTGAATTGTGTTAGCTTTTTCTTCGCTTTCTCCTACTGAAGTCACTGATCAGAAGCAGATAGAGTTCAGCTTCTGAAGTGATAATCAGAATCTAAATACAACGGATAAAAACAGAGAGACAGAGAGAGAGAAGAAAGACACAAAGCAATTATACAGGTTCCTTCCACAAACCGGAAGTACTCCTGTCCCCCTTGCATTTCCAAGGAGAGTTCACTAAAATGTAATATCTGATTAAAACTGCTCACTGCTACAACTAGCAAGAGACTTCAAATTGCGTAAACACAACTGCAAGAGATTTCCTATGCTCCTGAACTAAATCAAGAGACTTCCTATGCTCAAGCACACAAGCAAGAGACTTCTATTCAAACAGAATTACAAAGAAATTTGTTTGAGGTTGAACACTTGATATACAATCAGTGGTGTTCACAATACAAATCAGATACAAACTCTTTAAGACTCTAGAATTTCTAAGATATGAAAGTTGTTAAGAAATTTTAAGTGAACTTTTGATGCAGAACAATTTCAGCAAAGCTTTGGCACTTGTAAATTGTTGTATATGAGTCTTGTCATTCTCTAAGTCTTCACTCCTTTATATAGAGGTGTGAAAAAGATGTTGTGAATTGCCAGCACATCAAAAAAAGTCGTTTGAAGCTTGATCAAATCACCAATGATCTTTTGTCTGATTTGGTTATTGTCCTAAGAAGGATCAATTTCAAATCCATTCCAAGTCTGGAGGAACACTGGTGCAGGCATAGCTGTTGTTCTTGTCCTATTGCAGACACAAATCAGAGTAGTGGAGATAGTGGTTGTACACTTCGTACAATTGTCCTTTTTCAACTCTCTCTAACGAAAAAGCATCTAATGTCTTCCAAATCCATTTGAATTAGTCGTTGCTTCATTCTTCCAGTCTTCTGCAATGCTAGGAGTGATTAAATCATTTGAACAACCTTTGAAGCTTCAATTCTCTCAGCTTCTGATGATCTTCAGCTCCTGATGATGTCAGCTTCTGGTGATGTTGGTTCTGATGAGGTGCTTCTGATGACGTCAGCACTTCAGGAGCACTTTGTCTTCAGAACCTCTTTTCTTCAGATACTTCAAGCTTCCTACTTGTTGATTCCATTGCTCTCATTTGTTCTTTCAGAACCTATGCTCTAAAAAGAGACACTAAATTTTTGTCTATGGTCTTGCACACTTGAACAAATATTAGCATATCCAATTGACAATTTTTAATACCCTCTTATCATTAAAACTCAAAGGGTAATGTTAAACACATTTTGTTTCAAGAATCTCCCCCTTTTTAATGATGACAAACATTAGTATTTAAAATGTTCAATTGTTGTTAATCAAATTAACACGTTGACTTTAATGGTATGAGGTTTGTAAGCTCCCCCTAAATCCAATAGTACTTTAAGGTGAGGTTTGTAAGCTCCCCCTGAGTTCTATCCATGTTGATTAAATTCACCATTAAACACGTAATAACACTCAGACTAATCTCACATTAAAGTAGACTAAGAGATGAGAAGAAGGTCTTATTAATTTAACTTGATTAGAATTAAATTAATGGGGCTTAGAGCCTATAAATACTATACATCTACTCCCCCATTTGTCATCAACAAGAAGACAAAATAGAGACAAAAAAGAAAAAGTGAGAAAATTAATTCAAAATAAGGTAGATAATATCAATTCAGAAGCACAGAAAGTGAGTTCAGAAGCATAAACATAGTCAGAGGCAAAAAGTATTCAGAAGTACAAACAAAGAAAATAAACAAGCTAAAGGGTGTACAACTAAGGCTTGGCTTGTTTCTGGATCATATCCATCAGATCTCTGACTAAGCTGTTTGTAGTCTCTGATTGCTTCTTCATTTCTTCTCTAAACTCAGTGTTGCTTCTGATAAGATTGGCTTCCCTCAATCTTGCTTCTTCCAACTGAGCTTTTGTTTGCCTCTTGTATTCAACTAGTAGTAATCTTTGCTCTAGGAGTTCTTTCTTCAGTCTCTTGTTCTCCTTCTCTAATTCATAATCATTCTTCAGCTTCTCAAGAATAGGAGAATCTGTTTGAACTTTCAGCTTGGTCAACCACTTGAAATCCAGATTCTCAGAATGAACACTTGAAGAAATGATGCCAGAAGCATCCAAGAACATGGGAGTGTCTAAAATGTAAAGCTTGCTCCTTTCTTGAGTACTCTTGATTTCCACTTCCTGCATGCTCTTAACAACATCTTTGAACCATTCATTTAGAGTGCTCTGAGCATTGCTATGCGCTTCAAGAGATGATTTCTGAAGTTCACTCATAACAAAGTCTACTCTTTCTCTCAGTCTTCTCCATTCCTTGACATAGTCTTCTTCATGGACAAAGTTGTTCCTGGCCTTCACTAATTTGTTCAGCTTCTTAAAAATACTCTCACACACATCTGCTAAGATAATAGAATCTAGAAACAGGGTAGGTGGGGAAGAGATATTTGTGGTTTGGATAGGAGTACAAGTTAGAAGAGCTTGGGTTGAAGATGAAGGTAAGTTTGTGGCAGTGTTCTCAGTAACAGTCATTTGGGTGGAAGGTTCAGATGGTTGATCATGAACAGACTCTAGAACAGAAGTAGAATATGAGCCTAAAGACTGATTCAAGAATCCAAGTGTAAACCACCGATGGGTTTGCTCAGGTTCAGTAGAGTTGACATGATGGGGTTGAGAAACAAATGTAGCTTTTGAAGGTGGAGCTACACTCAAGGGTTGCACAACAAGTGTAGGTTGTTCTGAGAAGGGGGATGGATTCTCAAAAGCTAATAAAATATGAGAGGAAGCATTCTTGTTGGCAAGGTTTCTTAATGCAATACCAAGAGAGATATTAGAGTGTGTGGCATTAAGATGATATAGTTGATTGACAGGGTGAATGATGAGATCAGTGCAGGTATTTGAGGCCATTTGTAAGTTTGGTGCATGTTGTTGGGGGCTTTCTAAAGTAACTTCATCAGAAGCTTCTTTAGATGCTCTTTCTAGGTTGGACTCAAATCCTAGTAATTCACCTAAATAGCGATTAACCAGTTCAACCAAAACAGATGGATAAGTGCACTTTGGAAGTTCTTCAACCCTTATGTAAGAATTCCCCCAAACTTCAAATAACCTTTGAACTTGGTGCTTCTTGATGTCTTCGAATCCTCAATCACCCGTGCACTTTGAACTCTTCACTCAAGTTCTTGGATGCTACCTCCGACAAATGGATCCCCTTGAACACAAGATCAATTAGAAAGAACCCCCAAGACCTTTGGAGGTGGAATGAGATTATTCACTTCACTTTGGAACCTTGATTAACCCAACCAATTTCCTTGAAAGAACCAACTTAATGTGTGAATCGATTCAGACAGCTAAATTACAAGCCAGATGAACTGTGAAGATTGATACGCATCAGACACTTTTTAAATTGATTCAAATATCTCGGGATGAAGATTGATACGATTCTAACTCTTATGAATCGATTCAATCAAAGTCAGAAAGTTTTTATGATACGATTCAATATAATTTGAGTTGATTCCGTGTGATGTTAGTCGTAAAATTCATGAATCGATTCAAACATCACAATGAAGGGTTTTAACTCACAAAAATGAAGTTTTCTATACACCACACCATACAAGACATCATGTGATCACATGACACAATGAGACATGGTTTTCTAGGTGCTTTAACATAGTTCTAAGCTATAATACCAAAACAAAACAATCATCAAATAAAACATCTAACTAACATCATCTAAGATCATCTAACTAACATCATCAAAACACAACCTAAAGCTAAACAAGCTTCATTTTGTTCCTCTAGGTCTATGACTTGTTCTCACCTTACATAAAACATTTTCCATACATAAAATCTTTGATTTTTCAAAGTTCTTTTTATTGAAAATCCTTTTTGGGTTAGACTTGGGTGTTATGTTCTTTTTCAACTCTTTCGAAACAATTTTCAAAGCTTGAATCGATTCAAATATCACAACTGGCGGTCTGAATCGACTCAAACAAGTCAGTGAGTTTTGTTCTCATTTTGAATCGATTCATTGTTGCACATAAGGATCGTCGAATCGATTCAATCTTCATACACTGCCCATATTTAGATCTAATAATCTGAATTGATTCAGATAGTGTATTTTTGAAGAAAAAAATAGCTATTTTTTGCACTATGCACCCACACCTATAAATACAACATTCCCTCATTTTATCCATTTATAGATATCATTCATAACTTTTCTTTTTACTCTTCTTCTCTCAAAAACCATATTAAAACACTTTCTTCATAGTTCTTTGTGAGAATTGGTTCTAGTGTTAGAGGTATAATCGTAGGTTGTGTAATGATTTGAATATTTCAAGGAATTTGAGGTGCTCAAAGTTCCGAAGGACACAAGAAGGCTTTCTTTTCCCCTTTACAAGCTAGGGTTTTTTTTCTATTTTATCAACATTAAAGGAAATCAAAGGAATATATGTGAAAGAATGAATATTTACGAAGATTGCCGAAGGATCTTACATGATTGAATATTTGAATGATTGAGGCATCAAATTCGTGGATCTCGGATTCCTCATAGTTCTTTGTGAGAATTGGTTCTAGTATTATAGGTACAATCGTGTGTTTATGTAATGATTTGAATATTTCAAGGAATTTGAGGTGATCATAGTTCCAAAGGACACAAGGCTTTTTTTCCCGTCTACAAGTTAAGGGATTTTTCTAGCTTATCAACACCGATGGAAATCAAAGGAATCTATGCGGAAGAATGAATCTTTACGAAGATTGACAAAGGATCTCACAGGATTGAATATTTGAAGGGTTGAGGCAACAAATTCGTGGATCTTGGATTAGGATCAACTTAGAGACGATCTTACTATAAGTAGTTTAGGTTATTGGTCATCTTTTGGGTTAAAGAGTAACAAAATTCTTTGATTGCTTGTAATCAATCCTTGTAGATCATCGTGTAAATATTCAATCATAGCGGAAGAAAGTATATTTTTCTATGAAGAGTGGACGTACCCCATAGCAAGGACGATTTGGGTACCACTATAAATCGGTTGTACTTTCTTCCTTTATCTTTTATTTTTCGCATTATATGATTTGATTTGTTATAAATTGTTATAGGTTTAATTACAATACGTGTTAAGTGATTGAATGCATTAGAACTTTTTTTTTCTTTGAAGGATTTTGTGTTTTCAATTATTATTCAATCACTTGTCATAAATGAAATTAACTTGTTAATGATTTTATCATTGATTAAATCTTTGTGATTTTCATTGGTAGTGATTTCTTTGTTTAAAGTATAGGTTTGATTTGAGATTGAATAGGGTTTGTAAGTAAGTGTATAATATTAGATTGTGTTACATTGACTCAATAGTAAATTTTTTTGTTTAATATTGGCTTTTAGTGTCTGCATTTTTTAAATTAGTATTCATTGTTGTCTATGTCACAATTCCATTAATCAAACTATCTTTAAAATGATTTTTTTTTAAAAACCATGTTTCCGTGCACGAAATTTTTAAAAACCATCTTTCATCTTTAGTAAAGAAAAAGGAAAACAAAATTAAAAATATACATTAGTAATTTTAATCTACATTCATACTAAGAAACAAAATAAATTTAGTCATAAATAAGATAATTAAAAAAAGGGCAATGTAATTATTGTTCGAGCATCGAAAGTGATACACAAGTTATTGTTTGAAATGGAAAGAAATAAAGTAATCAAGATGACAACCCAAATAGTCATTCGATGTCGGTCATTTTAAACCGTCTGATTGGAGAATCAAGCACACTGGATGCAGACAATGGAGATGATGAAGGTGAAGGTGATGATGAAATGGAATGTGGTGATGATGAGTGATTACATGCTTCTTCTGGCTTCGGTTTGTTGTTGATTCCTACTCCAACCTCCCTTGTTGTCATGTAACCCTTTAGTCGTTTCACATCACATAATTTCACTGGCTTTATTATAAAATCCTTTGCACCTTCTTCCAAACATCTGCATATTTTCAATATTTACAAATCACTCATTTTTTCAACTTCATCACAATTTCCAGTGGTAACTAATAACAATAACAATTTTAAAAAATAGTTGATTTACTGTGTTAAAGTTATGTATGCAACAAATTAACAATAATGATTTATTTTTTTAACATAACAATAATGATCTATTGAGCATAATAATAAAAATAAGGCAAATTCTATAGTACACCTAATATATTTGAGTGTACCAGTACGCTCATTCTTTAAATTAATAGTTAAATGAGTTGTTTTTTTAAGAAAAATATTTTTTTTATCATTTATAGTTATAATAATTAAATCTTATTCATCAAAAGTGTCAACGAAATAAAATTAATTTTTTTTTGAATTTTTATCACTCATAATTGAGAACATTGATTATTTTTTACTAGTAAAAAAAAATACAATAATTTTTATAATCAATGAAATGATGTTTTTCTTATAAAATGATGTTCTATAAAATATAAATATTGACAAATAGCTATTTATTACATAAAAAAGGATCGTTTATTTATTAAATTATAAAGAAAGAATACCGGTACACCTCATTTTGTGAGTGTACCGTAGAAGTTCCCTAAAAATAATAGTAATAATAATTTATACTTATATATAATGGTGATATATTTTTTTTAAGTGTCTTTTTTCTTTGGTCAAAAAATACTTTTAAAAAAATTATATTATTTGTGTCATTGAAAACATTAAGGATTCATATTACATCTGTTATTTTTATATTATGAGTGTCATTAAAAAGTATAATCATGGTTTGTTACAATTTAAAACTCACAAATGTCTATTTCATACTTCCCCTCAAAAAAACATCTATTTCATACTTATTATTTTAATCAAAATTATTTTCATCAAAATCAAAATTTCACAAAATACAATATTCTTAATTTAGATGTGTTAGTGAAATAAAAAGAGACAAAATTATCTAATAATAATAACAGTACCTGTCTATGCGGGGCAAAATATTTTCAGAAGACATGATCACTACAGGAATTTCCTTAAAAGTGGACGATTCCTGCTTCAAAATGAAATTTCGGATCAAACTTCACTAACAATATAATCAGAAGAGAGAAAAATAAATTATGATAATGATTTTTTCAATGGAATTGTGATAATGAATTTGAACCTTAATTTTTTTGAGCAACTCATAACCAGTCATTTCTGGCATGCAATAATCTGTAATAACAAGATCCACCTTCAAAGGCTAAGGAAACAAAATAAAAATAAAATAAAATCAGTAAATTAATTAAGCTCTCTTTAATATTATATTAAAAGAATAAAAACTACAAAAAAAAAAATAAAAAAAATCACATACCACAGAACCATCAGATTCAGACTTCTCTCTCTGCACATCCAACCCCAAAAATTGCAGTGCTCTGATTCCACTATCCACAGCAGTAACTAAAGTTCAACAAAAACAAAAATCATCAACACATTAAATTTTAAACAGCAATAAAAAAAATAACACTCTATGAAGCACGGATACGAACACAACACATATAATTATGTGTCGGTGTTATGTTGGTGTCGGACACAACACATGTCCGACATCATAACACATTTAATCTGAAGAGTATCCGTGCTTCATAGATAACACTAAATAAAAATCTTCACAAATGAGAATAATAGAAAAAACATTTTATTAATTTTATTTTTGTTTTACCAAATCACAAACTCACCTTTACAAGCTGAAATTTTGAGCAACCTTTCAATAACTTTCCGATCAATGAGACTATCATCAACAGCCAATACATGAACCTCTTCAGAATTTGTCTCCATCACTTCTCACTTGAAGAAAAACAAAGAACCAAAGAGGTTATGTTATGTTTGTATCTGTGAACAATATTTTGTAGGTGTCCAAACCTTAAATATAGTGTGACAATGTGATATGTTATGTTGTACCTGACCAACTTTTTGTATGATCAAATTCCCGCTTTGTTCTCTAACTTTAAAAGTCTCTTTTTTAATTTAGCAAAAAATGATAGGGAATCAAATCCTTCTTTTACCTCTTTAATTTGTTTTGATTTTTTTGTTGATTTTGTTTTTGTGGTAAAGGTTTCTATTTTTTTTAATAATACTAATAATGTAGAAGATATTCTGCTGATTCAAATTTGATTAAAAAAGTAAGGTTTTGATGGTTTTTATCAAAATCAAAAAGTAAGGTGTCGATGGGATTTTCTGTGGACTGGCATTTACATTTTTAGCTTCTTTTTTTTTAGGGATACATTTTTAGCTTATGTTTAAGCTTATGTTTATTTAAGTAATAGTTTAAGAGATTTCTCTTTTTTTTTTAAAGAAGTTTAAGAGATTTCTTATTCGGAGAATAATCGATGGAATTTTGGCAAGACTCTGAAAAATGCCAGCTCATAATCAATCAAATAAAAAAAAGGTTATATCCTTAAAAAAAAGATTATAATTGCTTTTTTTTAAGGGTATAATTTATTTTTATGTACGTACTAATAATTAATAAAGATACATTTTACTATCCCTATAAAAAAAAAGATACTTTTTTACAATAAGAAAAAATAACTTTGTACTCAATTAATAATAGAAGATTGTGCCTCTAATCTCCAATTGCATGGAAAGATTAGAACTTGTTCGGTCGTTGAATGATTTCAATTTTTTTATATAATCAACAACACTAAAAAAAATGGCTTTTATATGAGATACTCATTTAACCAATACTACTTGCATCATTTTTAATTCAACATCTTCTATTTAACAATTAAGATGATAAAATTACTTGATAAGCTTGCATTAATAAAATTATTATTCTATTTCTTTCCTTTAGAAATTTTCCTTAACATGTGTGAAATTTTTAATTGATTTCATTATAAAAGATGCTTAATGGATGACTGGAAATGAGTGATTATAACTATAATTATATACAATTAAAATCAATATCACTTATGTCAAAAAATAAAACTCATAAGATAATGCAAACCCGTACTTTACTAAATTAACTCAATTAATTAATCTCAATTGTATATGGAAAATTAATGATTTTATACGCTAAGTCCATTTTTTTTTTCTTCAAGTAGCCTAGTGGCTAGAATTCACCTTATAAGGTGAATAAGTGGGGTGTCCGGGGTTCGAACCCCAGCCCCTGCATATAATAATGCATTGTCCTACCAACTGAGTTATGCTTACGGGACACGCTAAGTCCATGTTACTCTAGGATTTCTGAAAAAGAAAATCCATTTATTTAAAGAAAAAAAAATGTTAAGGTATCATACTAAGGACAAATATTTTCTATCATTTTGGGCATGTGTGTTTATTCGCAAAAGAGTAAAGTATTTGATAGAACAGTACAAGATAGAACAGCACAATACAAGGTAGAATAACGCATATGACAAATTTTTATGGTATTGAATAATTTTTTATCTCATACGATTTTTGGTGGAAAAATTTTAATTTTGGTATTTTGACAACTTGTATGTTGGACAAAAAGTTGTGTTGTGGTTTGGTGAGGGACAAGAATTTATGGTTTTGTCATGTCCCTTGCCTCCAGTTTGTCATGTCTCTGAAACAGATTTACAAATTAAGCACCGTATAACTTAAGTTATCTTGTCATGTGCAAATCAGATGTACCCAAGGGAGTATATTTGAGAAAGTAGGTTAATTAAACAACTTTAGATTTTCAGCCTACGGATTCGTACTAAACATTGAAGTATTACCTATGAAGCCCGGATACTCTAAAATGGAGACGTACCCATATCGGATACATATCGGATACCGATACTCCGCGGATACTCTCGGATACATACCCACGGAGTATCGGAATTAATTATTTTAATTTTAAATATATATAAGATACTTCACAGAGACGTATCCTGGAAAAACATGAAGTGTAAAAAAAAAAATGAGGTTGTGTTGTGAAAATTCAATGAAGATGTATATGATTCAATTTAAGATATGAATCACTTCGATAACAATTAAAAATTATGTTTTTGGTGGATGAAAGTAACGAGAGAGAGGAGATAACCTAACATATGAATGAAAATAGAATATGATTTATATGAAAACTTTACATTTTTTATTTTGATCACATGTATTATTTTGTTGTAAATTGTGACATTTACAGTTATACAGTATTGAAGAGTAATCAATGTTTTTTAAGTATTTTACATGCATATAAATGTTAGTATAAATATTTTGTTAACGTATCTTAGTCGTATCGTATCCTAATTTTAAAAAATTTGCGTATCCGCGTACCCGTATCGTATCGTACCCGTATCTGTACTACATATCCGGGCTTCATAGAGTATTACTAACCTTCCTTCCTTAAACCAAAACAAAATGGGTTCAAGTAGAACTGTTTTTTTTGTGGTGTCCAGGGTTAGAACCTCGAACCTTGCATATATTATGCATTGTCCCTATCAACTAAGTTAAACTCATGATGATCAAGTAGAACTTTTTATCCTTTTCTTTTTCTAATAATAATATTATTTTTTTGAAGAGGATAAAAAAAATTATGTTTTTTACTCTTGATTTTTTTTTTTTTTTTTTTGTAGACACATATTTTTATATGGTTTATCTACATTTTTTAATTTTTTTAATAAGTTGGTACCCTACCTCAAAACTTAAAATGTTGTTAATTTCAAAGAGCAACACTAAACTTAGTCTCAAATCATACCAAGTTATTAAAAATATTTTATCGAACTCCAACAGAAATTAAAAAAAAAATTATGGTTTAGAACTTGTGATATGATTCATCACTTAGTATCGACAAAAGATAATATTGCATAGAGGCATAAAGGGGTTAGAAAAAGGATAATAATATTAAGTGTGGCTTGAAAAGGCTCAAGGGACCAACGAAAATTGTCTCGTGTGTAATATAACATGATTGATTGTCCATAAAGAACAACCGCAAATTAGAGCAAAAATAACATTCACATGGAACACTTAATATAGAAAGAATTATAGTAGAAGATTGGGATGAATATTTGGCTCAAAATCTCACCAGTTACATAGAAAAATAAATCGATTAGTTGTCTCCTACTCAGCGTTTGTTTAACGTCATTAGCTCGATACCTCTACCATTGTTAGGGTGAGTTATATGAAAGAAAGAACACATCATTTTTCCTCTTCCTTTTTTTGGAATGAGTTCTATGAATTTGGTACATAGAGGTAGGAGTTGAAACTTCATGGATCCTTCTTCTTTTGAGGTCTTTGAAATATTGCATTTCAGCTTCTGGTTAGGGCATTAGATTCCTCGTTCTTCAACTTCTTGAGATATGGGTATGGTAGCTTACTTTCTTCCAGGATTTGTAGTTTATTCAGACTTAAAATGAAATCTTTGTCAAATAGAGGTTCAAATGATGTGGCGTTATCCTTCTCTTCTTTTATTGGGTGGTTCTCTTCATATTCCTTACGTGTTTCTAAGGATGTTTACTTTTTTTAACCTCTAGAGGTGCGAACTTCTTTTTACTTCTTAGCTCTACTGACATTCTCGTTTGATTTGTAACCCAATTCCTTTCTTTGAACTTTGTAAACTCCATCTTCATAGTGTTCAATGACTTGGATTTTGTCTAAGCTTTCTTCATGTCCTTGGACGGCCTCTTGCTGCATTTTTGTTATCATTCCAATCCTTTCTTGAGTAGTTTGTATGAGTAGCGCGGATGAATTCTCGATAGTGGTAAACATTCCATGTGAACTAATTATTTTCCTCACTCATGGGGTAGTAATCCATAAAAAAGTTTCTTGAAACAATCATAAACAAAATAGTCCAGTAGCACTTAACTATTAAAAGTGACAAATAATAATAATCTCTTATTTATACTTATTTATTAATTTTGTTAGGTCTGCAGTGACTTAACCTAATATTTTCACTCTCATTTGTTGTATTAGGTTAGCAGTAATTTAACCTAACAAATTTCATCTAAAAAAATGCATCGCACCAATTTCATTTCTATCCTCTTGACTTTTATTTTTTTGACAATATTTTCTACACTTATCCTTATTTATTAATTTTGTTAGGTCTGCAGCAACTTAACCTAATATTTTTCCTCCCATTTGCTTTATTAGGTTAACAATAACTAGACCATCGACCCGTGCTAACGCACGGGTCATATCGAAGGTAATATTTGTAAATAGTTTAGTTGAATGGAAATAAGAATATAATTCAATTCATAATATTAATTGCCACAAACGTTTGTACTGTACCATATTAAAATATTTCTTAATATTAATATTCAATTCATAATATCAATTGCCATATTACAGAAAACAAATATAGCGCAAATATGAAAGTAAATACTTTACTTGAATTAGAATAATAGTATAATTCAATTCATAAAATAAATTGCCACAAATGTTTTTACTGTACCATATTAAACAATTTCCATGATTAGGACTAATCTTATAATTCAGTTTTTAAGTTATAAAACAGGTGCTTGAATATTCAAAATGAAAAAGAATAAGGGCCATATGTTTGATCAAAACCAAAAATTAAAAACTTAATCACAAAGAAAATGTTATTTACGTGAGGGATATCTCAAAGAAAATGTGCACCGAGAGTTCAATATATTTTTCGAGATAATGGAGTAAGAACATAATACATAGTGTTTGGAACATGGAATATACTTCACAAATCTAAAACTAAAAAAATAGAAAGATCTGATAAAAGGAAACACTTGCAAGGTTCTCAAGAAATTAAATAAACATGGTGTAATCGTAAACAACGTCGAGATAAATGAAATCATTCATTGCTGCCATTGGAGCTCCCAATTTGATTTTGACATCTTCACGCAGCCTGCAAGCCTCCACTAACCTCTTCCATTGTCCACCTATCCGGCAGTGTTCATAAGGAATAGTACCAAAAATTAAGTCATAGTCCCATATGTTACCGCAATCATCCACAATTTTCACATTGGTAGTAGAAGTATCTAGCATTTGGGAAATATCTCCCGTGTAAATGAGCATCTGCAAAAACCAAAATGGAAGCATTTTACACTTGCTAAATGAAAAACTAACAAAAAAATCATGTTTATAGGAAAAGTGTATCATACCAGAAAACATTTTATTACATCATATTCAGATGATTTTTTTTGGAAATCTATAAATATGTCACTGATATTGTGACGATAAGATAGAAGAGATGTTATGGGGGGGAGATAATCGTTTAAAGTTGTCTGCACATTAGTTTTGTCAATAAGAAAATGCATGGGTGGATAAAAAACGGGATAGTTGATAATCTTGGGAAACCTATCTCTTAACACCATATCAAATCGTCGCACAACAACAAAAATGAGAGTAACCCACGCTCCGAGACCAATTCCATAAAAGTCACGAATTGCTTTCTGTAACACCCCAATTTTTAATATTAGTTTATTAATATTATTATTAGATAATATTAGTATTAATGTTATTATTAGTATTGGTTGTTAGGTAATATTAATTTAAATATTTGTATTTATTGGAAGAATAGGTAAGGAGAAATTAGATGGGTTGGTTAGTCGGTTAAAGAGTGAGAAAAAATAATGTTTAGGAAGAAAATAAAGTTTTTAGAGAGAAAAAGAAAAGAGAATACGAACAGAGGTGGATTGGTAAAATTGGGTAGAAAAGAGGTGTAGTTAGTTAACTGAGTAGTGTTTTAATGATTTATGCAGAGGGAGATGTGAATAGATAGGTGGTGTAATTACAAGAAGAATAGTAACAAAATTTAGAGGTACAGATAGTAATCTAAAAAGATTTGTAACAAACCTAGAGGACATATAGTAATCTAAAAAAAGATTGGTAACAAACTCAATTAGAGCTTATAAGTAGAGAAGAGAATTAGAGAAAAAGGGTTACAACAAAACAAAATAGAAAAGATTAAGGATCAAAGGAAAACTAGGGTTGTGGAGAGAAGAGACAAGGAGGCATAGCAAGAAGAACCTAAAGTAAGATTTCACCGTAGGAAATCATTAATTTTGCAAAAACTAGAGGTAAGGGGGGAGTTTCTATTCACCATAAGGGTTGTATGATCTTATGGGTAGTTGAAGGGTTTTATTTTGCTTATCTTTTTATGAATTCATGTTAAATTTATGCTTTAATTTGTTGTTGTGATTTTGAGCATGTAATCTCTAGCTTCTTCATGATGTTGAGGTGGTAAATTCATAATTTTCGATATATTATTTATTCTTATAATAAATCGTTGATGTATTCTATTCGTTATGTTGTTATATCTGTGAGATGTTTTATCGATCCTCAGTGCAATGCAATCGTATACTTAATTTTTGTTATGCGTGAATATTCTTTTAATTGGTTTCACATTTTTGTTTATTTGTATGAGTGTGTATGCACTTTTGCTGAAAACATTCAAATTAGTTCACCTAATTATTTACTTTTGTGATGGGTAAAATGCCCGTTAAACTTTCCATTGGGTGACACAAACCATAGATTATAAACAGCTTGTAGTTTGTTCTATTTTTTTATGTTTTTTTTAGAAACATTGATTTCACGTAGGAAAGCAATGGGATGGACTAGCATAAATCGTGACTCAAACCATAGATTAGAGAAAACTCTAAATTGGAAATTTTAACAAAAATGATCCTTTCTTGGAAACGTAAATGGGTAACTAGCATTGGGTAAATATGTTTGCTTCATAACTCTGATATCCAAAACCGGTATCATATACATATAGAGTCGAGTTAGAGACATTGCATACATAACTGTAGGTCTATTTGAAGATGTGTAATTAAAAGATGTGATATTTTAAGATGTGTAACTATTTAAGATGAGATATTCAATGACGTGATTCTATATGATTATGTGTGAATGATTTGCATTTCGTTAATGTCTACTTGATATTCTTAAATGTTGTTGATGCTTATATGTTATTATAAGATGTTGATTGATGTCTATTTGATTTTTATTAGATGGAATTTTATATTTAAATATGAATATTATCTGACTGTGATGCATACATGTCTCAATGTAATTGCTGTGTTTTTTTGTCTGAATCTATGCATGTATTTATGCATCTCTTATGTTGAATATACTCTCACCCTCTATTGGCGGGTTGGGCGTCTGCACCCTTGTGGTGTAGATTTGCAGAAAGAAGAAGTTTAGTAGCAATGAGTCTCTGAGGAAGGCTTTGGAGCCTACTCGTTTACTTATCGCTTTTGGGAGTCTTTATCGAGTCGATGCTCTGATCTGTGACAATAGGGATTGGGGATTTATTTTAATTTAGACTATGTTTTAGAATTCTATTGAAATTGATTTTTGTTGAAACTGTGAAGAGATGTATACTTTAAAGTTTTTTTTGAAAACTATTTCGTTGCAACGTTTTTTTTAATTTAAATAAAGTACTTTTGAATTGATGAAGATGTGGGACACCATTGCGTGCTTTAATAATTAATATATTTTTATTAGAAAATAATATGTAGGGTTTAGGGTGTTACATAGTGGTATCAGAGCAGGTCGGTCCAGTCGGTCCAAAACTTTTTTTTTCCAACCCTCGTATGTGACAAGTGGGGGAGAAGTGAGGGGTTTCAATTTCAGGCATACGTAGGACTGTTTCCTTTAGGTAATTTTCGAGGGCGAAAATTCTTTTAAGTGAGGGAGAATTGTAACACCCCAAATTTTAAATATTAATTTATTAGTATTATTATTAATAGTATTGATTGTTAGGTATTATTAATTTAAATATTCGTATTTATTGGAAGAATAGGTAAGGAGAAAATAGATAGATTGGTTAGTCAGTTAAAGAGTGAGAGAAAATATAGTTTTTAGAGAGAATAATAAAGTAGAGTGCGAATAGAGGTGGACTAGTAAAATTGGGTAGAAAAGAGGTGTAGTTAGTGAGTTGAGCAGTGCTTTAATGATTTAAGCAGAGGGGAGTGTGAATAGCAAGAGTGTGTAGTTACAGAAGGAATAGTAACAAATTCGAGAGGAGCAGATAGTAATTTGAAAAGATTAGTAACAAACTTAGCTGATGATTATAAATAAATTAGAACATAGGAAAACTAGGGTTACAACAAACAAAGAAAAGATTAGAGATCAAAAAGGAAAACTAGGGTTGTGGAGAGAAAAGGCAAGAAGGGATAGCAAGGAGAACATAGAGAGAGAGAGATTTCACTGTAGGAGATTATCAAATTCTACAAACTAAGGTAAGGGGAGAGTTTTTTTTCACCACAAGGGTTGTGTACTCATGTGGGTAGTGAAGGGTTGTTAATTTTCATTGTTTTCTTAGTCCTTTGATGAATCTATGATTAAATCCGTGTTCCTTTATGTTGATGTGATTATATGTTTAATTGTCGTTTTTGAATTGTGATGTTTCATGTTGAATTCGTGATTAATATTTGATTAATTTTCTAAATCATATGTGAACCAGTAGTAGAATCGCTGCCATGATCTAGGAATTTATGCGAATATGTTTTACGATGATTGCTACTGAGATATGTTTTGATTTAGTTTTTTTTTTGTATTTTTGTTTATAAGCCGCGATTCATTATTTCCTTATCGGTTCATGAACTGAAGTTTTGTATGTATTATTCTTTCTAATTATTGACATGGCACATGTTTAATTCTGGTCTTAATTGAGTTGGAAGTAACAAGATCATCGATCCAGTATAACTTGATTTCATGCGTTACTACATTCTTTTAGTGCTAAGAGGTTTAAGATTCATGAAGTTAGGCAAAGTGGCATTCAATCTCTATTATTTTAGTCTATTCCATTGTATGACTAGATATGAAGTAATTAGTATAGCACCCATATGAATTATTAACGTGTAGCAATGTTCATGATAGGAATAATCAACTATGATCTAAAGTTATCCTAAATATCTACTTGTGAAATTATGCCTCCTTTCTTTCAGATCCTTTTGGCTAAACATGGTATGTTCATAAGGTTACGTCTTGTCGCTAGATAGATATTTTTGGAAATATCTCAGTGATACAATTTCGATTGTCTAAATTCTCTTGGGTTGTCTCTAACAGCAAGTAAAGAATAGCTAAAATGAGAGGAAGGAAAGTTATTAATTATGCGTGGCATTGGTTGTTAACCTTGACTGTAGGACCTTTGATATCCAATTATCTCTTAAATATTTAGGAGTGAGAAAAGAGTAAAGTTATTAATCAGTAGTTAGAAATGAGGGAGTATAATGGTAGAAAAAGTATTTGATATTTTAGTTGATGAATTGAATTAATTAGATATTAATTGATGAGTAAAGATGAATTATTGGATGATGTGAAATTGATGTGATTTAAAGATGTGTTATATAAAGATGTGTTATTTGAAGTTGTGTGATTTAAAGATGTGTTATATAAAGATGTGCTATTTGAAGATGTGTGATTTAAAGATGTGTTATATAAATATGTGCTATTTGAAGATGTGTGATTTAAAGATGTGTTATATAAAGATGTGTCATATAAAGATGTGTAATTGTCGAGTCATATAAAGATGTGCATTGTTGAGTCATTATCTGGTGTTCATGCATTCATGGTCAGTCCGATTTAAAGATGGGGGATAAATCAGTAACATAACTCTCATATCCAAAACTAGTACCACATGCATATAGAGTCGAGTTAGAGACATTGCATACATAACTACAGGTCTATTTGAAGATGTGTAATTAAAAGATGTGATATTTAAGATGCGTAATTATTTAAAGATGTGAAATTCAATGATGGGCTTCTATATGATTATGTGTGAATGATCTGTATTTTTCTAAATGTGTACTTGATATACTTAAATGGTGTTGATACTTGTATGGTATATAAGATGTTGATTGATGCCTATTGATTTTTATTAAATAAAGATACGTGTTTAAATGTGAATATTATCTGACTGTGATGCATACATGTCTAAATGTAATTGTCGTGTTCTTTTATCTGAATCTATACATGTGTTTATACATTTCTTATGTTGAATATATTCTTACCCTCTAGTGGCGGGTTGGGCGCCTGCACCCTTGTGGTGTAAATTTGCAGGAAGAAGAAGTTTAGTAGCAATGAGTCTTGGAGGATGGCTTTGGAGCCTACTCGTTTACTTATCGCTTTTGTGAGTCTAATCTATGACACTAGGTATTGGGGATTTATTTTATTTAGACTATGTTTTTGAATTCTATTGTATTCAGTTTTTGTTGAAAACTATGATGAGATGTATACTTTAAAGTTTTTGAAAACTATTCCGCTGCGACGTTTTTTTTAATCTAAATAAAGTACTTTTGATTTGATGAAGATGTGTGACACCCTTACGTGCTTTAATAATTATTATATTTTTATTCGAAAATGATATGTGGGGTTTAGGGTGTTACATAGTGGTATCAGAGCAGGTCAGTCGAGTCAGACCAAGTTTATAATCTTTTTTTGTATTCCCTTGTATGTGATATGTGTGCAAACAGTGTCGGTACTTGTTTGAGTCAGGTAATTTTCGAGGGAAAAAATTCTTTAAGTGGAGGAGAGTTGTAACACCCTAATTTTTAATATTAGTTTATTAATATTATTATTAGATAATATCTCTTATTTATTAAAGTTAACCCGAAAGTTAATTGTTGCCCTAGATTTAACCTAACTCTAATGCTCAATTTTACTGTATTACCCCTATTTAATTATTAACCCTATTTTTTTGATAGATCAAATCGGCCTTATTTTTTGAAGTGTTCTCAAGAGATCACACCTAATCTCCTATTTTTTTGAACAAAACAAATCGGTCTTTTTTTTTTAAGTGTTCTCAACAGGTCACACCTAATCTCCTATTTTTTTAAACAAACAACAGGTCACACCTAATCTCCTATTTTTTTAAACAAACAAATATGCCCTATTTTTTTAACAAAACAATACCTAATTTTTTAAATAAAACAAATCTCCTAATTTTTCTCCTTAATTTTACTAAACAAATAAACTAAACTAATTATACCCCAATTTTTGTATGAAACCTAAACAAACCTAATTACCTTATTCTTTATGAAAAACAAAACAAACCTATTTTTTATTAAAAACAAAAGAAAATCGACCCCTATTTTTTTATGAAACCTAAACGAAACTAATTATCCTATTTTTTTTATGTAAAA